>JADMIO011406711.1_pt1 | contig 110120 bp, 99 predicted proteins | sample 8958161 | NCBI WGS metagenome assembly JADMIO01 (sample SAMN16585339, study PRJNA669376) | soil metagenome | isolation source: Crop rotation soil | place: USA: Cullars Rotation, Alabama | collected 2011 | reverse complement strand
GCCGCGACTTCAAGTCACGTGAATTCCAAGCTTCGGATCCCACTGTGCTGGAAAGTCGCAGGGATACTTCCCAATCAGATTTTAGGCTGGGTCAGGAGCATAATTGGTTCATAAATGAATCTCATGATTGCACAGGGGTTGAAAGACACCCTCAAACCGGAACTGAACAAACTCAATCAAACTTTGGAACGGTTAGCGGCCGAGTCCGACGGGTTCTTGGGTGATTTAAAGTCGTATGTTCTGATTGGATCCGGCAAACGTGTGCGCCCCGCTTTGGTCATGCTTTCTTCTATGCTGGGGGAATCCAACCCAGCCCACGTGCAGACGGTGTCATTGGCGGTGGAATTGGTCCACATTGCTACCTTGGTGCATGACGATGTGATCGATAAAGCTGCGCTGCGCCGGAACCAAAAAACCGTATTCAATGAACATGGTGTCGATGCTGCGGTTCTTTTGGGCGACCATATCTTCACTTACGCATTTGAAAAAGTAGCAGAACTGAATGAACCGCTCATTCTGCAGCTGTTGGCACGTTCGACCGCGATCATGTGCGGCGGCGAAATTGACCAACTGAAAAACCGCTATCAATTTGATTTAACCGAGGCCAAATATTTCTCGTTCTTGGAGAAGAAAACCGCCTCGCTTTTTGGAGCGTCTGCCAGAAGCGGCGCTATTTTGGCCGGCCAACCGCTTAATATTCAAATCGCATTGGAACGGTTTGCATTGAATTTGGGCCTGGCGTTCCAAATCACCGATGATCTGTTGGATTTGAATGGAGATGAAAACGTCGTCGGAAAAACACTCCGAACCGATCTTATGAACGGGAAAATGACGCTGCCGCTCATTTATTTCCGCGATAAGCTGACCACCTCGGACGCGAAAAAAGAATTTTTCGAAAATCTGCAGCACCCGAATGGCCATTTGAAAAACATCATTGGCGACATCAATAAATCCGGTGCGGTTGAATACGCGGAGCAAGTTGTTGAGAAGCATATTCAACTGGCGATGGAGCAATTGGAAATTTTGCCGGCCGGACCAACCAAAGAACATTTGGGTGCGCTGGCCAAGATGCTCGAAGAACGAAAGGCCTAAGTCCTCTGGTCCAAGACGTCCCGCAACCGCTTACCCACCATTTAGAAGACCTCCGTAAACTCCTACTCGTCTGTTTTATTTCCGCCATTCTGCTTTCCGGTGTGGGTTATTTCTTTGTTGATCGAATCCTCAATTGGCTGGCAGCTCCCGTCGGAGAATTTGTTTTTACCTCACCCACTGAGGCGTTTTTTATTCATATTAAGATCGCGTTTGGTGTGGGCTGCGTGTTGGCTTTTCCAATATGGATTCATCAGATTTGGCGGTTTGCTGGCCGCGCGTTGGCAGTCAAAGAACGCGCCTGGATTCTTAGTTTTCTACCTTTTGCCATTGGGTTGTTCTTTTTAGGTGCGGCGGCCTCACTCTTCTTGGTGACTCCGGCCGCGATTAAATTCCTGCTCAGTTATGCTTCGCCCACATTGCGCCCGATGATTTCACTTTCAAATTATTTGTCTTTTGTTTTCTGGATGATTATCGGATTTGGTGTGTTCTTTCAGCTGCCTATTGTGGTGGTGGCGTTGGCTAAAACAGGCGTGGTGGCACCTGAAACATTTTCTAAGTACCGGCGGCATGTTATTGTCGGAATTTTCTTCGTGGCCGCTTTTTTAACACCAGGCCCTGATGTGTTTAGCCAAATGGTTTTGGCCATTCCGTCCTATTTTCTGTTTGAAATATCCTTACTAATTGCCCGACGCTCCGCCAAAAAAGAAAAATGAAACGCGAAAACCTGACCGCTTCGCGTCTGGCTTTTATCGTGGTGTTGGCGATGGCTTCAGGAATTTTTGTGTGGTGGTACCGCAATCGCCCATCCTACTTGCTGTATCAAGCGCACCGCGCTTTCGATAGTGGCAATCAGTCGGCAGTCGTCAGTGAATACAAGCGTCTGCTCTCGGACAAAAATTTAAAACCAGAAGACGAAATCCGGCTGCGCATGGCCTTGGCGGAGTTTTATATTCGCGCGTTGCAGGAGACCAGTGGCTTTTCCACGTTGTCTGGACCCTCGTACGAGGTGGAAAATCCGTTCGCGAACGACGCCAAGAAAGAGTTGGAACGAGTGTTGCAGTTGGACGGCTCTCACGCTGCAGCTCATTATTATATGGGGCGTATTTTATGGGCCCGCCGGCTAGAATCCTTTGCCATTGAGGAGTTAAACAAGAGCCGCAGTCTCGATCCGCAAAACCCAGAACCCTTGTGGTTTTTGGCCCGCGTCTATTTGGAACGCGGCAATGCCAGCCAGGCCCGTGAACTTTCTTTGCAGGCTTTGGCTATTCGCCCGGATTTTGATCAGGCCCGTTTGGCTTTGGTGGATGCATACGCCGATTTGGGCGATCATGAAAACGCGCTTAAAGAATTTGACCGGCTTTCTTTTTCTTTTCGGAACGATCCGGACATAGAAGCCCAACAAGCGCTGTACTTATCAAAACAAAACGAATGGGACCGCTGTTTGGACCTAATTGAATCAGCCATCAAAGAATCGCCCAACAACGGACGGATTAAAATAATTTATGGCCGGATTCTGCTCGATCTTGGACGATTTGAAGAGGCCGCCGGGCAGTTTGGTCAGAGCGCGGCGCTCCTGCAGCGCAATGTGTGGCCAGGACTCTGGCAGGTGAATGCATTCTGGCGGCGCGGAGATTGTGAGGAAGCGACACGGGTGAGCCAATTATTGGTTCAAGCGTTGCCACGTTGGGGTTGGAGCCATCTGGCGCATGCATGGGCGCTTTTATGCCGGGGGGAAACTCCCAGCGCGCTTTTGGAATTGGAAGAAGCGGAACGGTTGGCTCCAGATCTCATGGAAGCCAAGGAATTGCGGGCGCAGATTCTGCTCGAGATGGGCCGGTTTGCTGAATTGGGAAAAATGCTCCGGCCACTTTTGGATCAAAAGAAAGACGAATCCATGGCCTACGAATATTTAGCCGGAAGTTTGTTGCTGCAGGGAAAAGCCAGCATGGCCATTGAGATGGCGGAGTCAGCAATCAAAAGCAACCATCAAAATGCCCAGGCGTTAGTTTGGTTGGGCCGGGCACGGGCGCAATCAGGGGACAGCGCGGGATCATTAAGAGCTTTTGAGAATGCCCGGTCACTGCGAAATTTTGATCCGGTCATTCAGGCATGGCTCTCCAACGGTTCCATCACCGAATTAAAACAGTTGGCACAATCAAATTCCCGCATCGGATCCTTGTGGCTTATGCTCGCTCAAGCTTACGCCCAAGATAAAAAATGGCCGGAAGCGGTGGACGCTTATCAAAATGCATTGGCCATCCAACCTTGGCTTTTGCAGGCCCAGTCCGGACTTCATAACGCAATCGCATGGCGCGACAAGACCCGCAAATAATTAGCCGATTATCGCAGCAAATGCCGTGGGCATCCATTGTGCTCGTGGCGCTGCAGTTTTTTGTCTTTTCCGTCGAGAAGCGCGCGATGCGCTGGGGATTTTTTGATTTGATGTTGCACGATTACGCGTTGAATGGGACCAATGCCCTGAATAATTTTTGGCAAGAATTTCCACATTTCTTCAGTCACTTGTTTATGCATGCCAATGAAGCGCATTTAATCGGCAATTCGGTTTTTTTTCTGTTGTTCGCACCCGCGGTGGAACGCCGGATTGGCCGGCCGCTGTTTATTTTGTGCTATTTCAGTTGGGGAATGGCTGCGGCTTTAAGCCAACTCTACTTTGCTCCCTTCACCACCAACCTCATTGGTGCCTCTGGCGCCATATCGGGAGTTGCCGGGGCCTTTTTCGTGCTTTTCCCGTTGCGCATGCCAACCACGTTCCTGTCTCCGGTATTTGGGCGGTTTTGGTCGCGGATTCCGGCCTTTTTCTTCATTGGATTGTGGTTTTTGGGTCAATTGCATGATGGTTTTCGCGCTTTAATGCCGGATCCCTTGCCCGGTCAGCTGGCCATAGTGGCTTCCTGGGCCCATATTGGGGGGTTTTTTATAGGGGCTTTGTGCATGTTTCCCGCGCTATTTTTGATTGCTAAAAAGGACCCATCCTGATACAATCCGCCCCGCTTAATCCGGATAGCTGGACTCCGCATAAAATACCCTAGCAGAACCTCCACACACTCGTTTATTAACCGTTTGTTACAAGTTGTTTGCCACGTCTTCGCCGTTTCTTAAGACGGAGGTAGTATCTTTGGACGAAAGGATTATTTAATGACACCGACCACCCTCATCGGCGACTCTCCATTGGAGACGCTATCGAACGGCGTTGGCAGCTCTCCTGTGGAGTTGTTGAACGACGCTCGTACGTCTGTTGACTATCGCCGCTACAAGCGCGAGCCCATGGCGATCAAGGCAGTTATCTCCGCACGCTCACGCAATCTCGGAGAAGTGGTGGAATTAAGCGAAACCGGTCTCAGCTTTAAGTTGGACAGCGCCGCAACACTCAAAGTTGGCCAGAAAGTAAAAGTCAAAATGGCTTTTATACCGGGCCGTGAAAAATCCCGTGTGACCTTGCGCGGCACCATTCGCTATCACAATCCAGTTTCCCATCAATATGGAGTTTGGCTGGACGGTCTGCTCTCAGAGCAATTGCAAGCTGCCAAAGTAAGACCTCGCAAATTTATCGCCGCCATGGGCGTGCTGCTCCTCGCAACGATTATTGGTTATTTGAAATCGCGCAACGTGGTTTCATTCTGGTATGGACCGGTAATCCAAACCTACAGTATTGGAGCCGCACTGTTCGTTATCACCCGCGTTATCTTCAGTCTTTTCTACAAGGAACCCAAAGACAACGGCATTCTCCCTTCGGTTTCTTTGATTGTCGCGGTGAAAAATGAAGAAGCCCATATTGCTGAAACTGTGATGCACTGTCTCTCCTCACGTTATCCAGGCGACAAACTTGAGGTGATGGTGGTTGATGATGGTTCGGATGATAACACCTGGAATGTTCTCCAGAAACTTCAAGCAGAGCAGCCGCGTTTGCGCTGTTTCCAATTTGCCCAGAATCGCGGCAAACGCCATGCGATGGCCTTGGGAACACGCGAAGCCAAAGGCGAAATTTTAATTTTCATCGATTCCGACACCTTCCTCGAACAAGAAGCTATTTACCGTTTGGTCCAACCGTTTGCCGATCCCAAAGTAGGCGCAGTGGCCGGGCATACCAATGTGATTGTGGAAGAAAACAACCCGATTTCGAAAATGGAAGCGGTCCGCTATTTCGTTTCGCAGCGGATTATGAAAGCTTCCGAAAGTATTTTTAACGCGGTCACCTGCTGCCCCGGTCCTCTCTCTGGATATCGCAAAGCCATGGTATTGCCAATCTTGGATCATTGGGAAAATCAAATGTTCCTGGGTGCCAAAGCAACGTTTGGCGATGATCGCAGTCTCACCAATTACATTTTGCGCAACTACCGCGTGGTTTATCACGCCGGTGCTCGCTGCGCGACGTATGTGCCCAATAAACTTTCGATTCTTATCCGTCAGCAGCTGCGCTGGAAAAAATCCTGGTTGCGTGAGCTAACTGTAGCTGGCCGTTTTATGTGGACCAAGCACCCGGTGGCGGCGATTTCTTATTACACCGCTATGATGATCACGCTGGTTTCTCCTTTCATCGCGTTTGGTGCGCTGTTCGGGCTTCCGCTGATCGGTGTGCCGTTCAATATGTTCGGATATCTTGGCGGACTCCTGCTCGCCTACGCCCTTTTGGGAATGATTTATTACTACCACACCCAAGCTGACCATTGGTACTACGGGCTTTATTTCGCGCTTCTGTACGTGTGCATCTTCTCTTTCCAAAATTACTACGCACTTTTGACTGTGCGTAAAAATCAGTGGGGAACCCGATGAGCGAATTGGCCCTTCCTCAAAGAGATTCCTACTGGCGTCATTGGTTATTCACCATTGCGTTGGTTGCATCAGGTTGGATTGTTTATACCCGGGTGACCAAGCCCGTGGTGATTACTCCGATTGCACCGCTCGCCAGCGAAGCCCAGGCCAACTGGTATTTTATTTTGCGTATGCCAGCGGTAACTTCTCAATTTGAATCCGGTATAGAAACCATGCGCGTGCGCTACGGCGAATGGTTGGATGCACTGACCGCGGCTGGATACCGTCCGATTTTGTTCTCAGAATTGCACCGGCTCAATGAAGCCGGGATTGGTGTGCCGCCCAAATCCGTCATCTTGATGTTTGATCCCGGATTTCGCCGCACCTATCACATCGTGTCACCCATTTTGGAAAAACATCAGTGGAGCGCGGTATGGATGTCAGATCTTTCCGCAATGAATCAGCGTCACCGCGAATACATTACCTTTCACACCGCCCGTCAAATGGTGGAGTCCGGCGGATGGGATGTGGGTCTTAAGCGCGGCGACGGCACCTACGTGTTCAATGTGGGCCAAGATGAAAATTTTCAACTCGGACAGCGCCGCGTTGGTACATGGGCGGCTATGAGCGGTGGTTTTGCCTTCAACAACCGCACCGCGCTTAACTCTTTGAATTGTTTGAATGTGAACGGCGATTGGCTTTCCAAAGATTTGGTGAACCGGCTGGATGCGGAAATTCCCGTTGAAGGCCCGGTTTATTTCTCACTCGGTGAAGTGCAGAACTTGGTGTGGGGCCGGACTCAGCAAGAACCGGTTGTATTTAATTTAGCTGCCGAACCGCAGCAGAGAAGCGCAATTGTTTCTTGGCTTGGCACGCGCGGACTCGACAACTGCAAATTGCGCATCAAAGGCAAATCGTTAGCAGGCACCTTAAGTTTGCGTTTGCGCTGGGACGAAGTGAGTGCGAGCGGCGTCCAAATATCCATTTCTAAAGCCAAACTCACCGTGCAAGAGTGGAAGAACGGTGAGTCGCGGCTGGTTTATAAAGTGAACCGCAGCGAACCCAATGAATTTAGCGCGCTCATGCTTTTGGTTGGAGACCGTTTAGCTATTTCTGTTGATGGCGGTGTCGGCACTACCATTCCAACTCCCATTTCGAACGGCACCGGTAAAGGTGTGGCGCAGGTTTATCTGCATGACGGCGTGTTGGGCGCGGCCCACGTGAATGATGTGCAAATCAATTTTGAACCTCTGCCTCAGGCCGCTGTGGTGTTTTCAGGAGTCGACTCGCTGTGAAAAAGATTTTTAGCTCATTACTCGTTTTCATAGTTGTTACCTCGCTCATCATTCAACCGGTGTTCGCGCAATCAGTTGCGGAGCTGCGCAATGAAGCCAAGTCAGCATTTCGCAGCGGCAACTATGATCGCGCCGCCTCGCTATATGAACAGCTGGTGAATTCTGACCCGAATCGCATTAATATTTTGAAAGAAGCGATGTGGGCCTATTGGAACATGGGGAAAATCCCGGAAGCCCAGAAGATGGCCGACAGTGTTAAGGATTTGTCACCGGAAGATTCCGAGGCCCAGAAAATTTTAGGCTGGGCGCCCTCCGCTCTCAACCGCAAAAAAATTCAAGACTTGCATACCGAAGCCAAGGCCGCCTATCAACGCGGCGACTACGACGATGCCGCCCGCCTGTTCCGCGACATCACCGCGCTCGACCCGCAAAATGTGACCATGCTTCGCGACCGCATGTGGATTCTTTGGAACATGAAGCGTGTGACTGAGGCTGCACAGATAGCTGAAAAAGTTTTGCGCTACCGCCCGGGTGACCGCGACGCCCAATCAATTCTGGATCGCGCCCCGGATTTGGCCTCGAAACTCAGCAAGAACACACCGGCCTCACGTGAAATGATTACCGAACTGCAGCAGAAATTGGCTGCCGACCCGGATAACACCACCGCGATTCGTCAGTTGGCTTGGTCGCTATTTAATTCCGGACGAACTGCAGAGGCAGAAACCCATTTGAAAAAATATCTCGAGATCAACCCGGACAACTCAGAGATGTGGATGCTGCTTGGTAAAATCCAGCGCGAACGCGGCCGGGATGACGCCGCCAATGAAGCGTTTCAGAAAAGTTTGGAGCTTGATCCCAATCAACCCATGCTGCTCGCTGACATGGGACGCCGGGCGTTTGGTGCCCGTGATTTGGATTCCAGTGTGAAATATTTTGAACGCGCAGTGGCCATGGGCAGCACCGAGAGCAAAGAAATGCTGCCAATATTGGCCAAATCACTTTTCTATCGTGGAGAATACCGCCGCTCAGCCGAGATTTGGGCGCAAGCAGTGGCTGCGTTCCCAGAACACAGCGATTACCGGTTTCATGAAGCCGAAGCTACTTTTTACGCCGGTGATGAAGGTTTGGCCTTGGCCCGTATGCGCCAACTCAAATATGAATTCCGTGAACCCAAAGCGGTGGCCTTTTTAATCGACAACGCAGTGGCTAGAGGCGATTACAGCGCGGCCGCGGTAATTTTGGCTGAAGATTTGGACAAACTTTCCATTGAGAAAGGCCGCAGCGTTATCCGCTTGGCTTTAATCTATGTGAAACTGAATCGGCTAAACAATGCGATTTCACTGCTTAAGCGTTGGGTGAATTTTGTGCCGCGCGATGTGTGGGCGCTATTAACATTGGCCTCGATTGAACACGACGCCACCCGTTATGAGGACGCGATTCACACGTACGAACGAGTTTTGCGTTTAAATCCCAAAGTGAGCGAGGCCCATATTGGCATCGCCAATTGTTATTTCTCACTCGGCGATGCGGACAAAGGTTTGGAATTCCTCGGCAAAGCGGTGGAGTTTGACCCAACCAATCCGTATTTGATTCACAATTACGCTTCGGCTCTTTTTGAGAACGGCCAGCGCCGCAAAGGCCGTCAGATGCTGGTGGATTGGGTCAAAGCCAACGCCAACACCACGGTGATGCCAATCCTTCTTTATCACGGTCTCACACCATTCGATGATGCCCCGATGCTCAGCTACGAAATCCATACCACAGTGACTAGCTTTGAAAGCCAAATGCGCTCTTTGCGCGAGGCAGACTATACGCCAATCACCATCGATCAATTGGCGGAATGGAAAGCCGGCAAAGGGGAACTGCCACCTAAGCCCGTGTTCATTACCTTCGACGACGCCCGCATGGACAGCTTCCGTTATGCTGACCCGATTCTCGACCAATATGGATTTAAGGCCACGATGTTTGTGCCGTTGGACGACGTGGAATCATTCGGTTCGATCGGTTATGCCAATTGGGCCAAGATGCAGGAATATCAAAAGACCGGCCGCTGGAATTTCCAAGCGCACGGCGCCAAGGCCCACTCGAAAATTTCCGTTGATTCACGCGGGCGCAAGATGCTTTACCTGGTCATGCCCAAATGGCTGGACGGTGAAAACCGGGCTGAAACCGAGGAAGAGTGGAGAGACCGCATCAAAACAGACCATCTGACCATTCGCAGCCGGCTTAAGAAATATTTGAATACCGATCCGATCGGTTACGCCTGGCCGGAAGGAAACTACGGTGATCACTCAGACTCCTTGACTGCAGTTGATAACAACCTGAATGCCATCAAAGATTATTTCTCATTTGCGTTCGTGCAGGACCAATACGGTTTGAATGTGCCGAGCCAAGATTCTTATTTCATGCGCCGCATCGAACCGCCAAAGGAATGGTCGGGAAAAGATTTGATTACGCATATAAGCAATCAAGGTCCTTTGGCTTTGATCTATAAAGAACTTTTGGAAATGGCCACCGAAGAGAAAAAATTCTCTGAGGCCAATCAATATTTGGGCAAACTAAAAGACATCGGCGTTTCAGACAACATGTATTTGGCCGAGAAAGCCCGCATCAATTACGCTTCAGGCCGGTCTTCCAAAGCCTATGAACTGGCACTTATGTCCTTTACCTCTGAACCAACACCCGAAGTACAGAAGATGTTGGTGGATTTCAAATCGAAATTGGGTTTCACCTTGCGCCCCGACGTTGTTTATCAACATGACAACGAAGGCCGTGAAAGCATCGGCTCAGAAAACGAATTGGAAATTCCGTTGGCTCTGCAACTTAAGGGATTGGTTCGCTACAACCGCACCAAGTTTCATGAAGATTTAGGAGATGAACCTTCGCAAACCGTGCATGTCACCGATTTGGGCGGCGGTTTGGAATTGGGTTGGGGCGATGGCCACACCATTCAAGCCTTGGCCATTCAACAAGATCCCTCAGGACCATCACCAAATTTATTTGGGTACAGCGCTACCTATTGGGCGCGTTGGAAAGACTCGTTCCAGACCCGTGCCGAAGCGGGCCGCGAGTTTGTACAAGGCGCACAAGCCATCAACGCCAATTTACGCGAAAATGTTTACCGGCTTACCGCTCATTTTGGTGAAGAAGATGATTGGGGCGTAAAAGCCACCGGCCGCTATGCCGGATACTCCGACCACAATGAGCGTTGGACGGGAGATTTGGATGCCGGTTATGCATTTTGGAAAAGCCCGGCCTCCGTCGGCCTCATGTACCGATACTCGTATGACGATGCCCAGGACTTAAGCGAATTCTATTACACGCCTCAAAAATTGAACGTCAACCGTCTCGGGCCGCAAATTGTTTACGCGCGCAAATCGGGGTTCAAAGCCTCGGTCCTTTATTTGCCCGGTTATTCTAAAGAAGAAGGAAAAGGCGGAAGTTTTGCTCAAGCCGCAGAAGCTTCCTTGCTCTGGACTGCTAACAAAACATTTACCGTGGGCCCATCGTTCTATTATGAAGATACCGGCCATTACTTCTACAACCAAGCGCGCTTGGATATGGAGGTACGCTTCTAATGAAAATCTTAGGGCGCCTTATGGTGGTTTTCTCGTTGGTGCTGGTCGTAGGTATTGCGGCGGTGCTGGTGGTCATGAAATTGTCCCCGGAAAAACGAGACTATTTGATAACGCGCACCGCGTTTGAAATCTATTTGCATCGCGACCGTTCGGAATTGGAAAAAGAATCCAAGTCGGGCGAGTCCGGGGTTTATTATTTCACCAGTTATTATCTGCATGGCATTTTGTCAGCGGTGGAAGCCACCGGCAGCGAACGCTTGCTTAAAAAATCTTTGCATTACATGGACAACATGGTGGGTACCGCTGTTCCGCTGCAGCACAAAGGCCTGCGCTACACCGTTTGGAAACCTTTTAAAGTAACTCCGAAGTCGCCGGTACCTAAGCCAGATGTGCATTACACGCTACAGGCAGCGGTTCCTCTCGCTCGCGCGGCGGCCATTATTAAAAAGAACCCAGCCTTCCGCGAAAAATACGCGCTTCAGGCCCAACGCTATACCGAATTTGTGCAAAGTGCGGTGTTTGACTATTGGTGGGAAGGGGAATATCACAAAAAAGTGCCATGGTTGAACGTGGACTATGTTCCAATTTGGAATGACAACGGCACCAACATGGGGCTGTGCGCCATATTTATGTACGAGGCCACGGGTGATGAGAAATATGCGGCCATCGCCAAAGAAGTGGGCTATGCGTTTCAAGCCAAGCTTACGCAAGTTGATCGCGCCTGGATTTGGGAGAGCAACACAATTCCGATTGGTTCCGACACCGACAACACGCCAGGTTCCGTTGGAAATCAAGCCGGCGTGCCCGACACTTCGCATACCAATCGCGAATCCATGCTGATGGTTTTCCTGTATGAAGCAGGACTTATGTATTCCGTGCCAGACATTCAGCGCATGGGCTATACATTCGTGGACAATATTTGGAACCAATCGGCCGAAGAGCCTTCGTTCGCCAATTACATCAATGGTTCAGACAAACCTTACCGTGTGTACAAACAACCTGGCTTAAACGGTCCGGTGTATCACGGATGGGTATTGGTGGGCGGTTATTCGCCGGAAGCCCAGCAAGTGGCCTTTGATATGTTGAAAGCCATAATTCGTGGACGGAAAAATCCGTCACTGACTCGCAACGCCACCGGTTACGGTGGCATGTTGGGTCTTACCGGCCATTTGCTGCGCAACTTCTCAACGCTCCGCCATCAGCCTTCCGCTAAAGCGGCATAAAATGCCGCTGCTGTTAATTCTTCTGTCGCTATTCTTGGCTGCGCCAGTTTCTGCCGAAACTTCCAAACTGTGGGGCGCGAATGGAGAAGCCTGGACCACTTCCAGTCGTCTTCCTGATTTTTCTTTTGCCGGTTATCAATCCAGCCGCAAACCAATTCCGACAGTTGCGCAATCCGCCAATGTGAAAGATTTTGGTGCTAAAGGCGATGGCAAAACTGACGACACCGAGGCTTTTTTGACTGCCCTTGAATCCATGCCGAAAGGGGCGTTGGTGGTACCGGCCGGCAAATACAAACTGACCCAAGTCATTCGCGTTATGCGCCGCGGTATTGTGATTCAGGGTGAAGGCGTAGACAAAACCATTTTGTTTTTTCCTTATCCGCTCGAGAAAGCGGTTGGTCCAGGTAAAACATCTGCTCCCGGCGGCAGTTGGTCGTGGGATGGTGGATTTATTTGGTTTGAGGGAAATAATCGCGGCGAACATATTTCCGATATCATCGCCTCTGCTCGCAGAGGGGCCACTGTCATCAAAGTTGCCGACACTGAACGATTCCATGAAGGACAGAAATTACGCCTGCTTATGTACAACACCGACGGTGGCTTAGGCCGTGAGCTGCACGCAGGGCAAGCCAAGGCTTCAGCGCTGCTGCATAAGAAATTGCTGGTTGATTTTTCCTGCTCAGTGGTTTCGGTGGGAAATGGGGAGGTTCGCATCGACCGCCCTATTCGGACGGATGTGAAAAAAGATTGGACCGCAACTTTTGAAACCGATGCCCCGACCGTGGAAGATGTGGGCATCGAAAATCTTACGATCTCATTTCCATTAACGGTTTATGCCGGCCATCACGATGAACCCGGCTACAACGGCATCACGTTTCAAAGCGTGTCCAATGGTTGGGTGCGCAATGTGAAAGTGGTGAACGCCGATAGCGGCATTGTTTTCCGAGAAAATTCCAAGTTCTGCACAGTTGAGAATTTTGAGTTGACTGCGCAAGAAGGCCGGGCCCGTGGAAAATGGGAAGGCCATCATGGTATTGAGGTGGCTGATCTGTCACAAGACAACTTGATTACCGGATTTCGTATCGGTCCCCGGTTTATTCACAGCTTTTCAGTGACCAGCATGGCCTGCGGCAATGTCTTTATGAAGGGGTCGGGCACCGACATGGCCTTTGACCATCATCGCAAAGCACCCTATGAGAATTTGTACACCGAAATTGACACGGGCGTGGCGTCTGACCTCTGGATGAGCGGCGGAGATGAAGACGCCGGCCCCTTTTCTGGAGCGCGGGAAACCATTTGGAACGTAAAAGCCGCCTCGCCACAAACACTGCCAGATTACGCTATAGAAATGAATGTGATTGGTTTGACCACCAAATTGTCCAGTGAACTCAAAGAAAATGGCAATTGGGTGGAGTCTATTAAGCCCGAAGAGCTCGAACCGGCCAACCTTTTTGAAGCGCAATTAGCACGCCGAAACGCCAAAAAATAAGTATACTCCGCGCCTCATTTGTATAGCGAACCCGCCGTATTAATCCCCGTTGGTTTGTTAAATCTTCCGAACAAGTGAGTAATTTATTATCTAAGGAGTCGTAAAAAGTAATGGTATCGAATACTTCTGCCCCTGCACCCACACCAGCTCAAGCCGAGCCGGCAATCTCCATGAAGTCTCTCCTCGAGGCCGGTGTTCATTTCGGACATCAGACGCATCGTTGGAACCCCAAAATGGCCCGTTATATCTACGGGAGCCGCAACAACATCCATATCATCGACCTGCAAAAAACCGTCCGCGAATTGAAAAAGGCGTACACCTTTATCAAAAGCGTGGCCGCTCAAGGACAACAAATCCTTTTTATCGGCACCAAGAAACAGGCGCAGGACGCCATTGTTTCCGAAGCCAAACGTTGCTCCGCATCCTTTGTGGCGGAACGCTGGTTGGGTGGAACCCTCACCAATTTCGAAACCATTCGTCGTTCGGCCAAGAGATTGCATGAGCTCGAAACTTTAAAAGAAAAAGGCGTACTTGATTCTCTTTCGAAGAAAGAACGCGCCATGAAAGACAAAGACATTAAGCGTCTCACCAAGTCTTTGGCCGGTATTAAAGACATGCTCGAGCTTCCAGGGGCGTTGTTTATCATCGATCCAGCCAATGAAATGACCGCGATCGCTGAAGGCCGCCGCATCGGCATTCCAATTGTGGCCGTTTGCGACACCAATACTGACCCGGACCTGATTGATTACCCGATTCCTGGCAACGACGACGCCATTCGCGCCATTCGCCTAATCACCGGCATGATGGCCGACGCGGTGCTGCAAGGCCGCCAACAGGCTGACCAGGGAGCGCTTATTCAGCAGGAAGAAACTCAGGTTGAGCAATCGACCGAAGCCGCCAGCGAAGAACTTTCCTCACCGACTCTATAATCCAAGAGAGACCATCATGACCAGCACGACTGAAATTAAAGCAAGCGAAGTACAAAAATTACGCCAAATGAGCGGAGCAGGCCTTATGGACTGCAAGGCCGCTTTGGTGGAAACCAAAGGCGATATTGATAAAGCGCTGCGCCTTTTGCGCGAAAAAGGAATTGCCAAGTCTTCTAAACGGGCCGACCGTGTGGCCGCTGAAGGATTGGTTGATACCTGGATTTCACCGGACAGCAAAGAGGGCATTATCCTCGAGCTTAATTCCGAAACTGATTTCGTTGCCCGCAACGATGAGTTCGCCGACTTGTTGAAAATGTATCTGTCGCTGATCAAAGAAAAAGGTTGGAATGAAACCGCCCAATTGCCGCTGGAACACGCCGAGTCGTTGTCGGTCAAAGTGGGGGAGAAAATTTCACCTCGCCGGTTCGTGCGCTTTAAAGCCGCTGGTTCAGGTGTGGTTGCTTCTTATATCCATCCCGGTTCCAAACTGGGTGTTTTGGTGCAGATCGATGCCGATAAAGACGGCGCGGCATCCGAAGATCTGAAAAACCTCGGTAAAGAATTGGCCCTGCAAGTCGCCGGCGCCAATCCGCTTTATGTAGATCAAAAAGAAGTGCCGCAGGAAGTTCTGCAGCGCGAAAAAGAAATCGCTTTGAAACAGTTGGAAGGCCAGAAAAAGCCGCCGGAGATCTTGGAAAAGATCGCCACCGGAAAACTTGCCCAGTTTTTTGAAGCGAATTGTTTGGTTGACCAGCCGCATGTGAAAGATGCCTCTGGCAAAACCAAGATTAAGGATTTGATTGAAGCCACCGGTAAGAAACTGGGCCTTAAGTTGAGTGTGTCCAAGTTCGTCCGGTTCCGCGTCGGCGCCGACTGACGAATGAAACGGATCGTCCTCAAATTATCGGGAGAAGCTCTCCTCGGTGAGGCGCGGTCAGGTATTGATTTAAAAAGCCTTTTCCGGTTCGCCAAAGAAATTAAAAAAGCAGCAACCCGCAGCATTCAGTTGGGTATTGTGGTAGGCGGCGGAAACATATGGCGCGGCGCCCGCGACCAAGGCCTGGGACTCGAGCGCGCTATCTCCGACAACATGGGCATGCTCGCCACTGTCATCAACGCCTTGGCCCTCCAAAACACCTTAGAACAAGTTGGCGTTTCCACCCGCGTCATGTCTGCCATTCCTGTCACCAACGTCGCAGAACCCTATATCCGCCGCCGGGCCATTCGCCATTTAGAAAAAGGGCGCATTGTGGTGTTTGCAGCTGGAACTGGAAATCCTTATTTCAGTACTGATACCGCGGCTGCACTGCGCGCCTCGGAAATTGGCGCCACGGTCCTGCTTAAAGCCACCCAAGTTGATGGCGTCTACAGCGGTGACCCTAAACATTCACGCAAAGTAAAACTTTATCGTCATCTCACATTGACCGAGGCCATTCGCAAGCGCTTAGGAATTATGGACACCGCTGCTCTGGCGCTCTGCCGTGAAAACAATTTATCCATCCGGGTGTTCAACTTCCACAAACCAGGAAGTATTGTCCGCGCCATTCAAGGCCACGACATTGGAACATTGGTAACACCTTAAATCGAGATCTCCTATGCCCGTCCAAACCATTAACAGCGACACAGAGCAGTTGATGAAAAAAACCATCGAACGTTTGCAGGCTGATTTTGCCGGCGTCCGCACTGGCCGCGCTTCCGCCGCCATATTAGACAGTGTTCGGGTCAATTATTACGGCTCCATGGTTCCGCTGCAGCAAGTTGGGAATGTGGTTGTAGCCGAGGCTCGCACCATTGAAATTCGTCCCTGGGAAGTAAATGTAATTCCAGAAATTGAAAAAGCCATCTTGGGAGCCAATTTGGGTGTTACTCCCAACTCTGATGGAAAAATTTTACGTTTGAGCTTTCCGCCGTTGACCGAAGACCGTCGCAAGGACTTGGTCAAAGTAATAAAAAAACTGGCCGAAGATTTTCGTGTATCACTGCGCAACGAACGCCGTGATGCGATTGAAAAATACAAAGCGGCCGAGAAGAGCAAAGAAATCACCCAGGACCTACTCAAGCAGGGTGAGGAAAAAATTCAAGGACTCACCAATGCCTACATCAAAAAAGTGGACGAGATCGTAGCTCAGAAAGAAAAAGAAATTCTCGAGATATAGTGAAGATAGACCCGTCCCGCCTGCCGGCGCATGTCGCCATCATCATGGATGGAAACGGCCGTTGGGCCAAGAAGCGCCATCTGCCTCGACTTTGGGGGCACCGCATGGGCACAAAATCCGTTCGTGAAGTAGTACAAACCGCCGGTGAAATGGGAATCAAAGTGCTTACGCTCTATGCTTTCTCGACGGAGAACTGGGCCCGACCGCGGCCTGAGATCGCGGGGCTTATGAGACTGCTCAAGGCTACCCTTAAACGCGAAGAACCTCTGCTTAATAAAAACAATGTCCGCTTGGAAACGATTGGCGACATCTCTAAACTCCCAGCTGAAGCTCAAGAGCAGCTGGCCCACACCAAAAAAGTTTTATCTTCCAACACAGGCCTCGTCTTGGTATTGGCTTTGAATTACGGCGGCCGGCAAGACATCATTCAGGCCTGCAACAAACTCATCGCCCAAAAAAATACCACCTTAACCGAAGAGCAGATTTCATCTCACCTCTATACAGCCGGGCTTCCGGATCCCGATTTACTGATACGCACTTCCGGGGAAAGCCGCGTTTCCAATTTTCTGTTGTGGCAGATCGCATACGCCGAAATCCACATTACGCCGGTGCTGTGGCCGGACTTTAGGAAGCAGCATTTATTTGATGCGGTGGCGGATTACCAAGCTCGTGATCGCCGCTTTGGGGCGGTGCGCTGATTATGGTTCTCCCGCGCATTCTTACTGCATGTCTGCTTATTCCACTGGTGGTTGCGGTGGTGTGGTACGGAACCATTCCCTATTTTTTATTTGTGACCGCGGTTTGCATGTTTTGTGTGTGGGAATATTCCCTCATGGCCGAAGACGGTGGTTATCCCAATCAACTAGCTATGAGTCTCATCGGTGGGTTTCTTGTTTTGCTGGCACTTTATCTCGATGGAGCGCCGGTGGGACCGGTCAGCAAATCACCGGCTCCTTTATTTATTTTCCTTTTTTGGAGCTTTTGCGTTTTCCTTCGGGAATTTTTTCGAGAGGACAAAGGGCATTCTTTCCTGCGCATTATCACCACTATAAGTGGCGTGGTGTTCTTTTCCTTTTTTCTTGGGCATTTGCTGCTGCTGCGTGAACTGCGCATGACCGCCGGCGAAGGCATGGTGCTGGTGGGGCGCCGGGTTACCTTTTTTCTCATCATCATAATTTGGATAACCGACACCGGTGCCTGGCTGGTCGGACGGAACTTTGGAAAACATCAAATGGCCGCCCGTATATCACCCAAGAAATCATGGGAAGGAGCAGTGGGGGGAACTCTTATGGCTTGTGCTGCCGCCTGGCTATTCCGTGAGGCGTTTTTGCGCGATGCCATGGGTCCGGTTGAAGCCATGGTGTATGCCGCCATCATCGCAGTTACTGCTCAAGTATCTGACTTAATTGAATCTTTGATCAAACGGTCTTTTGGGGCCAAAGATTCTTCCCAACTTTTACCAGGGCATGGCGGAGTCCTCGACCGTTTTGATTCCTTTATTTTTGCCGCGCCATTTTATTACTACGCACTTTTAGCAACTGGACGTTTTCACTAATGGAACGAAAAAACATCGTCATACTCGGGTCTACTGGTTCCATTGGCGTGAATGCGCTGGATGTGGTGCGCCGTAATAAGAACAATTTCAATGTGGTGGGCTTGGCCGCCAACAACAACGTGGATTTGATGCTTAAACAAATTCGCGAATTTAAACCGGTCGCGGTGGCCATGGGCAGTACCCCATCAGCAGAGGCGCTCAAGTCCGCTCTTAAATCGGTAAAGGCTGCCCCGCAAGTTTGGAACCATGAAGACGGTGTGGAGCGACTGGCAGGAATGAAAGAGTCATCCATGGTTTTGTGCGGGATGGTGGGTTCACGCGGGCTGTTGCCGCTCGTGGCCGCGCTTAAAGCCGGTAAAACGGTTGGGCTGGCCAACAAAGAATCACTCATCGTGGCTGGTGAATACATTTTGGCTTTGTCGAAAAAGTACAACGCCCCGCTCATTCCCGTCGATAGCGAGCATTCAGCGATTTACCAATGCTTGCGCGGGCACGAAGGCGTGGAAGTGTCCAAAATAATTCTGACCGCCAGTGGTGGGCCGTTCTATCGCTCGACCAAGGATTTAAATACAATCACCGTCGAAGAGGCGCTCAAACATCCGACCTGGAAAATGGGCGCTAAAATCACGGTGGATTCAGCGACCCTGATGAACAAAGGGTTGGAAGCCATCGAGGCGCATTTCCTGTTTGGTATCCCCATGGAAAAGATTGCGATTGTGATTCATCCGCAATCGATTGTGCATTCGCTGGTGGAGTATGCCGATGGGGCGATGTTGGCACAGCTTTCTCATCCGGACATGCGGTTGCCGATTCAATACGCGCTTACGCATCCGAAACGATTTAAAACGCCGGTCAAAACCTTGGATCTGACGCAGGTAGCGGAGCTTAATTTTGCAGCACCAGATTTTTCACGGTTTCCTTGTTTAAAATTGGCCTTGGATGCCGGCAAGAGAGGTGGTACAGCACCGACCGCGTTGTCCAGCGCCAATGAAGAAGCAGTAAAAGCTTTCATCAACGGACAGATTTCGTTTATGAGCATTCCCAAAGTGGTTGCGGGAGTGTTAAAGAAGCATCGCCCTAAATCGGCCTTGGAATTAAAAACAATTATGGCAGTTGATGTCTGGGCCAGAGAATACGCCCGAGAACTTATTCACAACATAGGAAGAAAATAAAATGAACATATTGCTTTATGCTGCTGGTATCGCTTTTGCATTTGGGTTGGTTATCTTTGTCCATGAATTCGGTCACTTTTTCGTGGCCAAAAAATCTGGAGTTAAAGTCGAACGCTTCTCGTTTGGCTTAGGCCCGGAGATGTTTGGTTTTAAATGGGGCGAGACCCGTTATTGCATCGCTTGGCTGCCATTGGGCGGCGAAGTGCGTATGGCCGGGGAATTTCCCGACGGAGAAGGAAATCCAGCACCGGTCGAACCTGGTGAGGACACATCTCGTCATTTCTTTTCGCAACCCTGGTATCGCCGCATCTTAATCGCATTTGCTGGGCCTTTCATGAATTATGTTTTGGCCGCGGTCATTTTCTTCAGCATGCTCATGATTTGGGGAGAAGCCATCCAAACCAATAGGACCCAAGTAGGCCAGGTGATGGCTGGAATGCCCGCTGAAAAAGCCGGCGTTATGCCTGGCGACAGAGTGGTTAGCGTCCAAGGGGAACCGGTGGATGATTTTGCTGACCTTGCTGCCAAAATTCACAACCGTCCGGATCAAGCAACGGACCTGATTTTCTTGCGTGATGGTAAAGAAATCAAACTGACCATTGTTCCGCAAAATGAAAAAGGTACCGGTCTTATCGGAATAAAACCCGCTGACCCAATCGTAGCTCGTCAAAAAATCGGGGTAGTGGCCTCAGTTAAGAAATCATTTGCGCAATGTTGGGACATCTCAGCAGGCACGCTTTATTATCTTGGGCAAAAAATTATGGCCCGCCAACGTCCTGATGTGGCAGGTCCTCTTGGAATTGGTCAAGTAATTGTAAAGGCCGTTAAATCAGGCCCAGAAGATTTCTTTTTCTTAATCGCCATGATCTCGGTGGCGATTGGTCTCTTCAACCTTTTTCCAATTCCAATGCTCGACGGCGGACATGTGCTTTATTACGTCATCGAAGGAATTCGCGGACGGCCGCTCAGCCCAAACATAATGGGGAAAGCCAACATTGTGGGACTGGCATTTCTGCTCAGCCTGCTGGTATTCGCCACCATGAACGATGTCCAGCGGTTTAAAGCGATGAGACAGAAGCCGGAAATTGCCCAATCCAAATAATCCGTGAGATTTTCGAAGTATTTCATTCCAACCCTTAAAGAAAACCCGGCGGATGCCGATACCACCAGCGCCAAGCTTATGCTGCGCGCGGGACTCATCCGCAAAGTGGGAGCAGGGCTCTACGATTGGCTGCCGCTCGGTTTTAAAATCCTCAAGAAAGTCGAACAAATCATTCGCGAAGAAATGGATCGTGCCGGCGGCATGGAAGTGTGGCTGCCGCATGTGCAGCCCAAAGAATTGTGGGAAGAAAGCGGCCGCTGGCAGTTCTATGGACGGGAGCTGTTAAGATTTAAAGACCGCAAAGATGCGGAATTCTGTTTCGCGCCCACAGCCGAAGAAATTATTACTGACCTCGCTCGTCGTAGTTTTAAATCGTACCGTGATCTTCCCGCCTTGATGTATCAGTTCGGCACCAAGTTCCGCGATGAAATTAGGCCGCGCTTTGGCGTAATGCGCGCGCGTGAGTTCTACATGAAAGATGCTTATTCTTTTCATGCCACCGATGCCGATATGGATGCGATGTATCAAACCATGGTCGACACCTACACCCGAATTTTTACACGCCTCGGCCTTAAATTCCGCCCAGTAGAAGCCGACACCGGAACCATTGGCGGAAGTTTTTCGCATGAATTTATGGTTTTGGCCGAGACTGGCGAAGAACAAATTGCCGCCTGTGATTCTTGCGGTTACGCTGCCAACATAGAACGCGCTGAGACCCGGCCTCCGGCTCCGTCAGCTAAGGAAGCGCTCAAAGCCATTGAAGAAGTGGCCACTCCCAACCAGCACAAAGTGGTGGATGTAGCCAAAGCTTTGGGCGTTGGCCCGGAGAAAATAATCAAAACTGTTTTTCTTATAGCCGATAGCCAGCCGGTGGTTGCATTGGTCAGAGGCGACACGGATTTAAATGAGCACAAACTGCAGCGACTGCTGGGTGCTCAATTAATCCGCCCGGCCAAAGATGAGGAATACCGTCAGATTGCCAACTGTGACCCAGGATTTGCTGGTCCCATGAAACTCAAAGCCAAAGTGGTGGCTGACCTTTTGGTACCTGAAATTTCCAATGCGGTTACCGGTGCCAACAAAAAAGATTTCCATTTGAAGAATGTGAATATTGAACGCGATTTCAAACCAGATTTGATTGCCGACATCCGCAACATTCGCGCTGGTGATGACTGCCCGCGCTGCAAAGGGAAAGTGGTGTTCCATCGCGGTATTGAAGTGGGCCATGTGTTCAAACTCGGCACCAAATATTCCAAGAGCATGAAGGCCGATTTCTTAAATGAAGGCGGGTCGTCCGAGCCAATGATTATGGGTTGTTATGGCATCGGTGTTTCCCGCATTGTGGCAGCGGCAATCGAGCAGAACAATGACGAATGGGGCATTCAATGGCCGATGCCGATTGCTCCTTTTAAAGTGATTGTGACCCCTGCCAACATGACCCATCCTGAGTCCGCCCAAACTGCGGAGAAAATCTATACGGGACTTAAGGAAAAAGGCCTGGATGTGCTGCTGGACGACCGCGATATGCGTGCTGGCTTCAAATTTAAAGATGCTGATTTGATTGGGATACCTTTGCGGGTCACCATTGGTGAGAAATCACTGGCCAAAGGGGTGGTTGAAATCAAGTGGAGAAATCAATCTCAAGCTGAAGAAGTCCCCGTCGAAAAAGCAGTTGAAAAGATCACCGCCCTGGCGCAAGCTAAGGGCAATGAAACAGCTTAAATCCCTCCTTATTATATTGGCGCTGTTGGTGGCGCCGCTAAAAGCTGAAACCCTGCAAGAATGGACCATGGAGGAAAATTACTCCGGTCCGTATTCCAATTCCTTCAATAAACTTCGCTATGAAGTCCCCATTCTCATGCGTCAAACCATGATTGATCTATCGGTTCGCTGCGGCCTTGATTTTCAAGAAGGGTGGCGTATGCCCATGATTGTTCGATTTGTGGATGGCAGCCCCATGGGTGTTGAAAATGTTTTGGCTTATGTGCAAATGGGTAGATATTCAGACGGCTCCTATGCGCAAAGTTTAAATATCAACTTGGCGGCTTACGACAAAGAGCATTTTAATTTCGACAAGGTATTCGCGCATGAATTGGTGCACGCGATGTTGAACGACAGCATGGGGGGAGAATCCAATTCTCTTCCAACCTGGTTTCATGAGGGGTTGGCGGTGTATGGCGCAGGCCAAGGAGATCAGATGACCGCGGCCTATGTGGCGCGATATCCAACGGTGAATGCTTCTTACTTCATCAACGGTTTAGAAGGGCCGCACGGCGCGCTGGATTATGCCGAAGACTATTTGGCGTTTAAATACATCCACGACCGGCATGGGGTCACATCACTGCAGAACCTGATTAAGGAAGTGATTAAACGCAAAGGGGATATTCCCGGAGCGCTTGAATACACGTGTTTTGAGAACTGGGATGAGTTTAAAGACAACGCCCGCAAGTTCAGCGAAGACGAAATATCCCGCCTAGATCGTCAGAGCGGTTCGCGCTCCAACGAAAATAAGGCTTATTGACCCGCCAAACTACTTGGCGGGTAAACCTACCGACGGGGACAGTTTATACGCCCCGAGAATGGTTCCTTCCGCCACTAACAGCACTACAATAAAGGTCACCCAATTAAACGAGCTGTAGTGGGGCGCGGCCAACATACCGAAGAGCATTGGACCAGATAGGTGAGTATTGATGCGTGAGAATTGACCAGCTTTTTTGCGGGCAGCAGCCAAGGCATCGCCACTGAATTTCCCGCCGAAAATGGCCTTTTGAGTCGGCCAAATAACAAACCAGACATTGAACCACATGATAAATCCGAACAGCATTCCCAATGAAATCCAAGTGGCGCGACCGGTGAGTCCGTTGTAATCGCTCCAGAGGCTGGTCGGGCCAAAGCCCACACCTGGGGTGTACATGTAATTCATGGTGAAAAGAATTAGACCGGCCAAGAACGTGATCATCGCGCCCCAGCGGAACCACCACAACGCACGCAGCACCAATTGTGGATTCACAACTTTCTTCGTGGCGTCGTCGATGGCGGTTTGAAATTGGATGTTTACGAAATTAAAGAAGTAAAGATGGCCAATCCAGGTAATGCCTGCGATCACGTGGATCCAACGAACCAACAAGTGAATGTTGCTGAACATATCTAGAGCCATTTATTCCCCCTTGCCCGCCAGTGGCGGATAAAAAATTGAATGAGCTAACTTACTAAAAAACTACTTCTTTTTCTTGGGCGTCCACTTAGATTTCATATCTAAGTTTTTAGACCAAATCGGAACAATCTTGAAATTGAATTTGCCCACCTCAAGTTCTTTGTCTTCACCGTTTTTCTTGTAGGTGATTTTGCGGTTTATCGCGATCGCAAAATCTTGGCGGTCGCCGGGGTTCATGGTAGAGGTTTCGACCGGTTCAATGTAGGAATAGCGCGGCTTGCTGTGTTTGGTGCCGCCAATCTCAACCCGGATTTTTACTTGTTTGGCCGTTAGTTGACCGGCATTGTATAGCTGGCCTTCCACGCAAATTTTATCGGCTTCACAGGTGTCTACCACTTCTACTTCTTCGGCCACCACTTCTGGATCGCCCGAGGGACGGGAGGGAGCCTGTTTGGCGCTGCCTAAATCGTAGCTATAGAGGGAGATGGGGATGGTAAAACCAATCCCAATCAAAAGAGCAAATACCTTGAAAAGACGCCAAGAAAGCATTGCGTCACTTTACGTTATTCGTTACATTTCTAGAATACCATGGCACGAATCTTAATCGCGGACGATGAAAGGCAGATCCTGGAAGTAATGACCGATGTTTTGGAGGCTGCCGGGCATGAAGTGGTCGGAGTTGCCGACGGTCAGGAAGCGCTGTGGCGCTTACAGACCCGCGACTTTGATGTGGCCCTTCTGGATGTAATGATGCCCAAGTTGGATGGCTATCACTTGGCGCAATCCATTCATGGTCTTGCGAACCCGCCTAAGGTTGTCATTGTCACCTCCCGGGATTTTAAGGGAGACGAACAAGCCTTGGTGGCGGCAGGCGCCGATGCGTTCTTACCCAAACCTTTTTCCAACCGCGACTTGGTGGAAGTAGTCGCCAACCTGCTTAAGAAACGCCTTCAGGGCGATTAACATGCGCGGCCGTGTTTTAATCGGGCTTCTCCTTTTAAATTCCCTTTCGTTATTTGCCGCCGATCGACCCAAAGTGAGTGAAGGTTTTAGTTCCTTTACTGCTAAAGCCAGCGCTCCCATTCCAGATGAAGTTACCAATCAAACTCAGGCAAGAGCTTTGGCCCGCGACGCTGCCATTGTGATGGCGCAGGATGCGTTGATCACCCGGGTGCTGGAGAAGAAAACTCATTCCCACAAGACTTTGGCTGAGGCGCAGGAGCCGTCACTGGAAATTCAGGAAAAGATTAAGGCCGCGGTCAAAGGTGCGCGTGTGGTCAAGACCCGCTGGACCGATAAAGAATGTCAGGTGGTAATTGAAATGTCCAAGAGCCACATCAAAGAGATCCTTCGTAAAAATTGAAGTTGCGCAAATTCTTAACCTTCCTTAGTTGTTTCTTAATCCTCTCAGCCCTTCATGCGCGCAACCGCCGCGGCGTCTACAACGATATTGCGGTCGACATTCCGTTCGATGGTGGCGTAATGATCATGGCATCTCGCATGTGGAGCCTCAATAATTTTCTGGATGTAGGTTTGGTGGGGGGCGGTGGTCAAATCAATCGTGACTTTGAGATTGAAACCACCAACGGCACCAAATTGGACGCCCACTCCCAGGCCACCATTTTTCCGTTTATTGGTCCGCAGTTAAGTTTTAACTTTGGCTGGATTGGCCTAGCGGTTGGTTATGCGGCGTTTTTCGCGGACACCGACTTAACCGTAGACGGAGGGAGTTTGGGCACTCTTACTGGGTCGAAAAAGGCCTGGGGCAGTGGGTTCTATTCGCCACTATTGGTATTGGATTTTTACGATAAGAAACACGATTTGGTGTTTGGTTTAGGCTTGGGAGGTTTTTTGGGTACTTCTTATCCGAACATTGAAGCTCAATCCGCCACCGCAAAAATCACAACCGATGAGTCCCCAATCGATACATTGACCTTTCATGTGCGTATGATGTGGGCCGACGGCAGATGGCAGCGAATGAAAGAGAAGCGCGAGCGGGAAACGGATTTTTAGTGGGTTTTCTCAAAGGCGCTGATGGCATCAGCGTGCTGCAGGGTGAGGCCGATATCATCCAAACCATTCAATAAACAGTTTTTCCGAAATTCGTTGACCTCAAAAGGAATTTTCCGCCCCTGTGGAGTGGTAATAGTCTGGCTCTGCAAATCTACCGACAGCTTATAACCTTCCTGTTTTTCCACTTCCAAGAACAACTTATCTATTTCCGCTGCTGGTAATACAACCGGCAGCATGCCGTTCTTAAAACAGTTGTTGTAGAAGATATCGGCAAAGGACGGCGCTAGGATCACATGAAATCCATATTCCATGATCGCCCAGGGCGCGTGTTCACGTGAAGAGCCGCAGCCAAAATTATCACGAGTTAAAAGTATAGAGGCGCCTTTATAACGTGGCTTGTTTAATTCGAATTTTGGGTCCGGCGTTTTACCATCCTGCAAATAACGCCAATCAAAAAATAAGAACTGTCCAAAACCAGTCCGTTCCACTCTTTTTAGGAATTGTTTGGGGATAATTTGGTCGGTGTCGACATGTTGGGCATCGAGCGGGGCGACCAAACCGGTCAATTGTTTAAATTTTTCCATTATTTGTAGTCCCAGGTCCGAATGTCCGTGAACGCGCCCTGAATGGCTGCTGCCGCCGCCATGGCGGGGCTGACCAAATGAGTGCGGCCGCCTTTTCCTTGGCGTCCTTCGAAATTGCGGTTGGAGGTAGAGGCGCAGCGTTCTCCTGGCTGTAAAATGTCGTCGTTCATAGCCAAGCACATGCTGCAGCCGGACTCCCGCCATTCAAAACCAGCGGATTTGAAAATTTTATCCAACCCTTCTTTCTCCGCCTCGGCTTTTACCCATTGTGAACCAGGCACCACCATAGCATGGACTGACTTGGCTACCGTGTGGCCTTTCACCACTTTGGCGGCAGCGCGCAGGTCTTCCAAGCGGCCGTTGGTGCAGCTGCCGATGAATACGCGGTCTAATTTCAGCCCTTTGATCGGCTGGTTGGGTTGGAGCCCCATATAAGACAAAGCTTTTTCATAGGTATGCTTCAAATTCGGGTCTTTCACTTGGCCCAAGTCAGGCGTGTGACCCTCGATGTTGCAGCCCATGCCCGGGCTTGTGCCCCAGGTAACTTGCGGAAGAATATCGCCCGCGTTGATTTCAACCACGGCGTCGTATTTCGCACCGGGGTCAGTGGCCAATTGTTTCCATTTGGATACCGCTTTATCAAAGTCAGCACCTTTAGGGGCGCGTGGTCGGGTCCGCACATAGTTAAAGGTGGTTTCATCAGGGGAAATTAATCCTGCCCTGGCCCCGCCTTCGATCGACATGTTGCAGATGGTCATGCGCTGTTCCATGGTCATGTTGCGAATGGCCTCGCCGGTGTATTCGATAACGTGGCCGGTGGCGCCGGCGGTGCCAATTTTGTCGATGACCGCCAAAATAACGTCTTTAGCTGTGATGCCATGCGGCAATTTGCCGTTGATGCGCACTTCCATGGTCTTGGGTTTAAATTGTTGGAGGCATTGTGTCGCCAGCACGTGCTCTACTTCTGAGGTGCCTATGCCAAAGGCCAAGGCGCCAAATGCGCCATGAGTCGAGGTGTGGCTGTCGCCGCACACAATGGTTTGTCCGGGCTGAGTGAGTCCCAGTTCCGGGCCAATGATGTGCACAACGCCGGAATTGGGGTGGGCCATGTTGAAACATTCGATGCCAAATTCTTTGCAGTTGTTTTCCAACACCTCAATCGCGCGTTGGGAATTGTGGTCTTTGACCGGCACTATCCGGTCGGTGGTGGGAATATTGTGATCCATGGTGGCAAACGTGCGTTTGGGCTGGCGCACTTTGCGATTGTTTAGGCGCAAGCCATCGAACGCTTGCGCGCTGGTCACTTCGTGTATCAAGTGCAGGTCGATATATATGATCGAGGATTTTCCGGGCTCTTCATAAACGACATGATTGTCCCAGATCTTCTCTATGATGGTTTTAGCCATGGGGAGGACCGGATTATATTAATTTTCCGACGGAAGGAACAACGTCGCCCTGGAATGTCTTAATCCAGGGCCCATTTTACATGGATCCTGGATAGAGACTTTCCAGGATGACGACTTACTTCCCGATTTTCTTGGAGAGTTTGCTCAAGGTTTTGCTGAAATGTTTAATCTTAACCTCGGCGGCGGCTCTGGCCTTGGCGGCTTCTGCGCCACCTTTCTTGGCGCTCATTTTGGCGACTTTACCGACGCGATGCTTAATTTTCTGGGCGGCCTCGCTTTTGCGGGCGGCCTGTACTGATTTCACTACGCTGGCGGAAATCTTTTTGGCGCTGAACGCGATATCTTTTTCGAGTTCTTTAAACTCTTTGCTGGCCCGGGCTTGGTTAAATGCGCTTGCCAGTTCCATGCCCAATGCTTTTAATTCCTGCGCTATGCTTCCATTTTTTGCCATAACATGACTCCCTTTGTCGCCTAGGCGACCCACTCTGATATTATCTGCATTGTAAAAAATCAAAGGTGAAAATGGACGAAACACATTTCGAAAAATTATTAAAGCTGATCGAACTTGAACGCGAAGCGGAGAAAGCAGAAAACAAACGCGAGCTGGAAAAGTATCCGCTGCAGGTTCGAGAAGCTTTGGGAAAAACCGTAACGCGACTGGTTATTGAAGGTGAAGACGTCGGCGTGGGCGGCTTACCACTGCTGGTCTTAACGAGGCCAACCTCAAAAAGTTCGAGAGGGCCAAGCTTAAGTCTCGGTCTTTCACCGTTCCATGCGATGAACCAAGGCGACAATGTTCAACTAAGCTATCCGTCTGGTTCCGGTCTTAAACCTGTCGACGGGACACTCTATGATGTGAGTGATATGCAGGTCACTGTTGCGCTCAATCAACCGGTGCCAGAACCGTGGCCCGTCGGTTTTTGTCAGTTGGATCTGTTGGGGTCGGACGCCACTTACAAACGCATGCGACAATCGCTCGGCCTGGTCAGTCGCACCGAGAAACCAGATTTGGTGCGCTTGCGTGAAATATTTTTAGGAAATAAAACTGCGAGTGTGGGCAAATCGCACCGGCTGCAGTTTTTTAATACGCACTTGAACAAATTTCAAATGGAAGCCACCACCAAGTGCATGGCGGGGGAAGATGCCGCGATCATTCACGGCCCTCCTGGCACAGGCAAAACCACGGTGTTGATCGAGGTGATTCTACAGACGGTAAAACAAGGCGGACGGGTGTTGGCTTCAGCTCCCAGCAACATCGCGGTGGACAATATTGTGGAAAAACTTTTGCCCTGGAACCTGCGCGTGGTGCGCATGGGCCATCCGGCGCGTATTATGGAGCCGCTGCGGCACGTCACCTTGTCAGCGCAGGAGGATGAGCATCCATTGCGTGAACAAATTAAGCGTATGGATGAGGACCGCCACCGCATGCTCAAACAGCTGCACCGTAAAGAAGAACGCGGACGGGGGCTCAAGGCCGCTGATCGGCGTGAGCTGTCCACGATGATCAATCAGTTGCGCAAAGAAAGCAATGATTTGGAATTTGCGGTGCGCCGTCAGATTTTGGCCGAGGCCCAGGTGGTTTTGGCTACACACGGCGGAGTAAGCGGCATGCTGGGCAAGCAAAAGTTTGATTTGGTGGTGATGGACGAGGCTTCGCAGGCCACGGAACCGCTTTCCTGGATTCCCATAACTTTGGCTAAGAAAGTGGTGTTTGCCGGCGACTCCAATCAGCTGCCTCCAACCATTTATTCCAAAACCGCGGCCGAAAAAGGGCTTTCAACCACGCTCTTTGAACGCTTAAAAAAATCTTTGTCGGATGAGCTGCAAACGCTTTTGCGGGTTCAATACCGCATGCATGAAGCCATCATGAACTTTTCCTCGGAAAAGTTTTACGAAGGAAAGTTGATCGCGGACGAATCAGTGAAGGCCCATACCGCTGATGAGTTGGCCGGGGCTCAGAAAACCAACTTAACCCGTAATCCGGTGGTTTATATCGACACCGCCGGCACCGGTTACGCCGAAACCTGGAATGAGCTTTTGGAAAGCCGCGAGAATGAAGGCGAGGCCAATTTGACGCTTAAGGTAGTAGAAGAATTAAAATCAGCGGGCATAAACCCGTGGGACATGGCCATCATCACGCCCTATGTCGCTCAAGTAAAAAAATTCCGCGGGATGAACCAAGACCGGGATCTGGAAATTGGAAGCGTGGATAGTTTTCAGGGACGGGAAAAGGAAGTGGTTATATTGTCATTGGTCAGAAGCAATGAACAAGGAGAAGTGGGTTTTCTCAACGATACGCGGCGCATGAACGTTGGCATGACCCGTGCACGAAGGCTTTTGATTGTAATTGGCGACAGCGCGACCATCTCAAGGCACCCGTTCTACAATGATTTCCTGGCCTACATTGAAAAGTTGGATGCGCATCGAAGTGCGTGGGAGTGGATTAACCAGTGAATAAACGACAGATTGCCACGGCCGCTTGCTGCGCAATCGGCCTCGCAATGACAACTTGGGCAACCGAGCCGGTCCTCATCGGCGCCAAGAGTTCGCGTCCAAGCGTGAGCGACGACGGTTCCATAATTTTATTTGAATCCGCGGCGCGTTTGACCTCTGATGACAAAAACCGCATTCGCGATATCTATGTTTTTGATCAGAACACAAAAAAACTTCGGCGCCTTAAAGGAGTTTCATCTACTTCCAATGGTGGATCGGCTGTCAGCGGCGACGGTAAGATGGCGGCGTTTCATGCCATTCCGGTTAGTCATAGACGCAATGAAGTGATTCGGACCTCGGAAATTATTTTGCAGCAAATAAACGGCGGGACGCCGGCGGTTATTACCAAAGGCTTTTCTGGTCAACGCAACGATGGAGAGGCGCTCTATCCGAGTTTAAATTTCGACGGCAGTTCTGTTTTGTTTACCGCCAGCTCCACCAATTTGTTGAGTGAACCCAAAATGCCGGTGCGCGATATGTTTATCTATGACGTAAACACGCAAGCGATTAATCGTTTACTAAAAAGTGGCGAACCGCCCAACCGGATGACCGCGTTCCCTCGTTTGAGCCGCAGTGGTTCGGCCGCGGTATTTTTATCTGCAGCCACAAATTTGGATAAAACACTCCCGGTTAATTCCTTGGGTACACATTTATATTTGTTGGATGTCCATGAAGGAATTGTTTCGCGGCTGGATGTTTTTGAAAAAGGTTTTGACCCAGGCAAATGGTCGCCGCAGGCGCCTGATATCGATTCCGGCGGAAATGTGGTGGTATTTGAAGGCCGCCAGCGGGATCCCGAGAATATTTTTAAGAGTCTCAACTCCACCGATCTATTTCTCTATGAGCGGGCCACCGGTCAAATTAAATTAATCACTCGTGGAATATTCTCCACCCGGGCAAAAACGCCGTCCATTAGCGGCAATGGGCAATTTATTGCATTTGTGCTGAGGCCAGATCTATCAACCAAAGACAGCGGCGGAATTGTGGTGTACAACCGTGAGACCGATGAATGGAAACGAACCGCGGAGGGTATATGTGCCAATCCGGTGATCTCCAAAGATGGCGGCACTGTGGTGTTCGAACGCAAAGAAAAAAATAGTACCAACGTATACGTGGTTGCAAACCCGTTTAAAGAGGAACCCAATGTCAGTCATTGAAGTGCGAAATTTAGCCAAGACCTATGAAGTTTCCGAGCGCCAGGAAGGTTTTTTAGGATCCATCAAAGGTTTGATTCATCGTGAGGTAAGAAAAGTAGAGGCGGTTAAATCCGTTACCTTTTCCATTGAGCCCGGTGAGTTGGTGGCGTTTCTAGGTCCCAACGGAGCCGGGAAAACCACTACACTCAAGATGCTTTCAGGACTTTTGTATCCGACAGGCGGCTCGATATCTGTTTTGGGTGCGACCCCCTTCGAAAAAAACCCGGAATTCCTAAAGCGTTTTTCATTTGTGATGGGCCAACGCCATCAATTGTGGTGGGAATTGCCGGCGTTGGACACGTTTCGTTTGAACGCCGCCATTTATGATTTGTCTGAGGCCGCTTATAAAAACCGCCTGAAGGAGTTGGATGAGTTGCTGGGATTGGATCCATTATGGAACACGCCCGTCAAAAAAATGTCGTTGGGTCAGCGCATGAAGATGGAGTTGGCTTGTTCATTGATTCATGAGCCGGAACTTTTACTATTGGATGAACCCACAATCGGCTTGGATGTAGTGATGCAGAAAACCCTCCGCGATTTTATCGCCCGCATCAACAAAGAAAAGAAAACGACTGTTTTACTCACGAGTCATAACATGGAAGACATTGAGACGCTGTGTCGTCGTGTCATCGTCATTCATCATGGAATACTTTTATTTGACGGAGATTTAGCCGACTTGGTGAATCGATTTGTGCCAGCGAAACGGGTGTCCGCGGTACTTAGGGAAGAAGTTAACGGTCAGAGTCAAATGGAGTGGGAAATTCCGCGGGCTGATATATCACGCCGTGTGGCAGAAATATTAAAGGAATTGCCAGTATCGGATTTGACCGTCGAGGAAATGCCCTTGGAAGATGTGGTGCGCCGAATTTTTAAGGAAGGCGCAGTTTAACGCTGCACTTCTTTCCAAATCTGCACGTGTCTTGTTTCACGCAGGAAAATGGAGCCCACCACAAAAGTCAAACTAGCAACCGCGATCGGATAATAAAGGCCAGCGTAAATATTTCCAGTTTCAGCCACCGCGGTAAGACCAATCAGCGGTAATAGCCCACCGAAAACGCCATTCCCGATGTGATACGGCAGTGAAAGCGCGGTGTAACGTATCTTAGCGGGGAATGCCTCAACCAAGTAAGCCGCGATCGGGCCGTACACCATGGTCACAAACAAAACTTGGATAAAAACTAGGCCGATTAAATGCCAAGCGATTGAATTCGTAATGAAATCACCGAAACTGGTGTAAACCAACACTGGTTCCGCCGGAGTTATGTTTCCGTCGGGACCGGTGGTCTGAGGAGTCAGAGATATAGCGCCTGTGACCGGGTTTTTCTGGGAGATAGCGGTCACCACGTTTGAACCGGCCGCGCTTTGCATCGCTTTGTAAATCGGCATGTAAGACAGCGCCGCCAACAAACATCCGGTCATCATGATTTTCTTGCGGCCAATTTTGTCTGAAAGCGAACCAAAGAAAACAAAGAACGGCATGGCGAATAGCAATGCAATCGCAATGATGTAATTAGCGGATGTGGTATTCACCTTTAATATCGCCTGCAAGTAAAACAGCGCAAAGAATTGCCCGGTGTACCACACCACGCCTTGTCCGGCGGTGGCGCCGAACAGCGAAATCAAAACGTGCTTCAAGTTTTCCCAATGAGTGAAGGCATCTTTGAGCGGCTGGGCAGAAGTCATGCCCGTGCTTTTTAAGTGTTGAAAGATGGGCGACTCTTTCATTTTAAGCCGCATGTATAGCGACACACCCACCAACAGAATTGAAATTAGAAAGGGCACCCGCCAACCCCATTCTCCAAAGGCTTCTTTGCTCATGGCGTTTTGTACCAAGAGAATAACCGCCAAAGAAACAAAAAGCCCCAGTGTTGCGGTGATTTGAATGAAGCTGGTATAGAAACCGCGTTTTTCGTCGGGAACATGTTCGGCCACATAAACTGCAGCGCCGCCGTATTCTCCGCCCAAGGCCAGGCCCTGCAACACACGAATGAGTAAAAGAATAATCGGTGCGGCCAAACCGATCGTGGCATAGGTGGGAAGAAAACCAATCAACGCGGTGGCGCCTCCCATAATTAAAAGTGTGACGAGAAAGGCGTATTTGCGACCAATGATGTCACCGATGCGACCAAAAAATAAAGCACCGAAAGGCCGCACCACAAAACCCACTGCAAAAGTCGACAGATAGGCGATGAGCGCAAATGTGTCATTGCCTTTGGGATAGAACAGAGGGGAAATAACCGCCGCCAAGCTTCCGAAAATATAAAAGTCGTACCACTCAATCATGGTGCCGACTGCTGAAGCAGCTATGATTTGCCAGATTTCATTTGGATTAGCGGATTCTGTTTTCATCAAGCCCCCTGAGTACTGCTTACCAACCCGCCTCGGTTCGGAATTTCAATTCTGGTTAGACGGCGAGTGGGAATTTTAGATTTATCTTTTAATTGTTCACGTGCGATCTGTTCCAAAGTCACAAACTCTACGCCGTCCGATTTCCATAGTTCCAGTTGGCGGTGAAATAATTCCATACGAGCGGTCCCTTCTACTTCGGTGTGGATAGAATGTACCTCGGTTCCTTTGATCGCTTGGCGGTAATAATCAAGAAATTTGGCCTCGGTGTCCAGGCTTGAGTCGCCCAACATTTCATCCCATGTGGGTAGCGTTGTTGGAATCTCCAGCGTGGGAAATTTTTCACCCTCTGCTTCTACAAAGCAAGGAGCGCCGCGCCGGGTGTCGGACACGTAGAGCAATTCACGCTCTTTATGCAGCCGAAAGGATTCCGCGGTGGCATGCCAACCAGGAGCGGCTTGTGAATGGGCACGATGATTAAAAATTTCCTCAAACATTCCATGGGCGCGGGTGACATCTTTCAACACATCTTCCGGGGGCATTTTGTCCAAACGGTCATGCCAGCGAATATGATCCCAACCGTGAACGCCGATGTCGTGGCCATGTCCCGTTACGGAACGAATAATCTCTGCGCATTTGGTGCCAATCATGGGGGGTGGAAGCAAGGTTCCATAGAGCATGGTTTTCATCGGGTAAAGCGAACCAGCGTTGGAACGCAGCATTTTTTTTAAAAACCCTTTTTGCGTAAATACGCGGAAAGCGGCCCGGCCTGAGGTGTCAGGGCCTAATGTGAAAAAGAAAGTGGCGTGGATTTTAAATTCGTCGAAGAGGTGAAGCAGGTTGGGGATGCCTTTTTTGCTCCCCAGAAATGTGTCGCAATCAACTTTGAGTGCGAGGCGTTTGCTCAAACGGGAACGGCCTGTTTGCGGCCTTTGAGGTAGAAGTCCAGGGTCAGCTTTAACGCCTGGTCCATATTAACTTTGGGTTCCCACCCGAGTTTTTGCTTGGCCCGTTTGATGGACGGTGTGCGCGTTAAAATGTCTTGATAACCCTTGCCGTAATATTCGTTGGAGCTTACTTTGATGATTTCGGCTTTGGATCCAATTGCACGGAAACCGGGGTAGGCTTTGACCGCGGCCACAAGTCTTTCGGCCACTTGCTGCACTGATAAATCGTTTTTCGGGTTGCCGATATTGAAAATCTGTCCGTCAGCGGCCCCGCCTTTGTTTTCAATAATTTTCATAAGCGCATCGATACCGTCGGAAATATAGGTGAAGCAGCGACGTTGCTTACCGCCATCGACCAACTTGATGGGTTCTCGATAGAGAATGTTGTGTAAAAATTGGGTGAGCACGCGCGATGACCCTTCTTTGGGGGAATCAATGTTGTCTAGGTTTGGGCCAATCCAATTAAAAGGACGGAACAGTGTGAACTGCAAACCTTCCGATGCTCCGAAGGCATAAATCACGCGGTCCAAAAGCTGTTTGCTGCAGGAATAAATCCAGCGTTGTTTGTGAATGGGGCCATAAACCAATGGCGAGTTCTCTTCATCAAATTCTTTGTCAGGGCACATACCGTAAACTTCTGAGGTGGAGGGGAAAATGATCCGTTTTTTATAACGGACGCATTCTTTAACAATGCGCAGGTTTTCTTCGAAATCCAGTTCAAACACGCCGAGCGGGTTTTTTACGTAAGCGGCGGGCGTCGCAATGGCGACCAGCGGCATGACCACATCACACTTTTTGATGTGATACTGAATCCACTCTTTGTTGATCGCGATATCACCTTCCAAGAAATGAAACCGCGGGTTGGAAAGCTGGGTCTGGATTTTATTGAAGGACATGTCGAGTCCATACACTTCCCAGTCGGTGTCTTTGAGAATCCGGCTGACCAATGCATTGCCAATAAATCCATTTACGCCCAATATTAAAACCTTCATAACGCTCCTATTTCTTTTCGAATTCGAGAATTTCTATTTCGTTGTGGTCCCCGCAGGTGATGAACAACCCGCCGTTTTCATGGCGTGGCTGTCCGATGGGCGTGGATGATACTTTTTTCCCAGTAAGCCGGGTCTTCCAAATAATGGTGTTGGCACCCTCCATTCTGGTGGTAGCCCCGGGATATGGCTTGGACACCGCCCGTACCAAATCGTGGATTTTCTTGGCCGGCCAGGACCAATCAAACCGGCCGTCTTCGGGTTTGCGCCGCCCATAATAACTGGATTTGCTGTGGTCTTGGGGGATGCGTTTGGCTTTGCCAGACTTTAAATTTTCAATTTGACGGGCTAAAACTTTAACCGCGGCCTCAGTCACACGGGCCTGTACGATGGCAGTGGTGTCATCTGGCCCGATTTTGACCGCTTCCTGGTCGATGATGTCGCCGGCATCGGGTTTATCCACCATCACATGCAACGTTGCACCAGTTTCAGTTTCTCCGTGCAACACCGCCCAATTCACCGGGGCCCGGCCGCGGAATTTCGGCAAATGGGAACCATGCATGTTGTAAGCGCCCAGTTTGGGAAGCGACAAAACATAATTGGGAATCATGTTGCGGTAATAGAACGAGAAAATTAGATCGGGCGCGTATTTTTTTAGCACCGCTTGTTCTTCTGAAGAGTTCAGGCCTTCCGGTGTTCGAACCGGTACCTTGAATTTTCTGGCCAGCTCGGCGGAAGAGGGAAACCAAATTTTTTCAGTTGGCGAATCCTGGTGAGTGTAAAGTCCCACTACATTTTCTTTGTGATCGAGGAGAAACTTAAGGCAGGCATGCCCCAAATCAGAATAAGCGAAAACGAGAATTCGGGGGGAGGTCACGTGCTAGTGGATCTTCCGAATAGTGAAGCGCGGCCGGCCGCGCACTTCTTGATAAATGCGGCCGATGTATTCACCGACAATCCCGATACCGGCCATAAGTAAACCGTTTACGCCAAATGCCAACGCGAATAGCGTGAACACACCTTCGGCTTCCGAATGCCGGAGCAAAATAAATCGGCGCACCAAAAGATAACCGCCCAGTGAAAGGCCGCCGAGCGCCACCAGAAAACCAAGCAGCGTAAATATCTGCAGCGGCACCACCGAGAAGCCGGTCATCAAGTCAAAGTTCAGGCGGATGAGACGGTACAGCGAGTATTTGGTTCGGCCCAAGGTACGGGCTTCGTGAACCACCGGGATTTCAATATTGCGTCGTCCAAACAGGAGTCCCAAGGCGGGAATAAAGGTGGAGTTTTCTTCGCACATATTGATTTGATCAATTACTTCTTTGGAATAGCCGCGCAGCATGCAGCCGTAATCGTGCAATTTCATTCCAGTGATGGCGGTGGTGATTTTGTTGACGATTTTGGAGGACAATCGACGGAACAAAGTGTCTTGCCGGTTTTGCCGCATTCCACCCACGGTGTCGTAACCTTCATCCAGCTTGGCCAGGAGTTTGGGAATTTCTTCCGGCGGATTTTGCAAATCGGCATCGAGAGTGATCACCGCATCCCCGCTCACGTTTTGAAATGCCGCTAGAATTGCCGGGTGTTGGCCAAAGTTGCGTGCGAGTTCAACGATTTTTATTTTCCCGGGGTATTTTTCGGCATTGTCTTTCAGCAATTGGACGGATCGATCGCGGCTGCCGTCATCCACCAAAACTAATTCATAAGGCCGACCCAAATTCTCCAATACCGGCATGAGCCGTGGAAAAAGTGCCGGGATATTGGCTTCTTCGTTGTAAATGGGGATTACAATCGAAAGTTTTTGAATAGGTGTGACGTTTCTCATTTTTGAAAACTCCTACAGATGTCTTGAACTGCAGCGATAGTGTCGTCCTGGTCTTGATCGGTCATGGTTGGGAAAAGGGGTAACGACAAAATTCGTTCTGAAACAAAATGCGCTTCCGGATAATCTTTTGGTTTCCAACCATATTTTTTTCGGTTGATGGAAAATTCATGCACCGCTGAGTAATGCAGGCCGGAGCCGATGTTGCGTTCTTTAAGCTGCTGCATAAAATCGTCGCGCGTAATTTTTAAACGATCAATATCGACTAGTGGAGTGTACAAATGCCAAGCGTGTTTGTGGGCCCACGGCACTAACTTTGGAGTTAATAATCCATCAAGCCCGTCAAATGCCTTTTGATAGCGAAGTGCCCGCTTGGTGCGCTCAGTAATAAATCCATCCAATTTAGGAAGCTGATGCAGTCCCATGGCAGCTTGGATATCCATCATGTTGTATTTATAGCCGGCCACGGTGATGTCGTACCTGGGCGATCCTGCCTTGGCGAACCGCTTCCAGGCATTTTTGTCCATACCGTGAAACTTTAAAAGTGAAATCTTATCGGTAATTTTTTCGTCGTTTGAGACCACCATCCCGCCTTCGCCGGTGGTCATATTTTTGTTGGGGTGAAATGAAAAAACCGAAGTTGTGTTGAGAGAGCCAATCTTTTTCCCTTTATATTCTGTGCCGGCGGCGTGGGCGGCGTCTTCAATTACTGCCAGTTTGTGTTTCTTGGCCAAAGCCAAGAGTGGATCGAGATCAACCGGTTGCCCTGCAAAATGAACGGGGATGACAGCCTTGGTTTTCTTATTAATTTTTTTGGCCACTTGGTCGATGTTCATTTGCAAATGACCGCGGTCAATATCAACCAACACCGGCTTGGCACCAACAATTGTTATGACATTTACCGTGGCGGCGAAAGTCATGGCGGTGGTGATAACTTCATCACCCGGACCAATTCCGTGAGCTAAAAGTGCTAAATGAAGACCTGCAGTAGCAGACGACAACGCTGTGGAATATTTTCCACCAGCGTAGTCAGCAAACATCATGGAAAACTTCTCAACTTTGGGGCCGGTGGTGATCCATCCGGAGCGGATGGAATCAATGATTTCGTTTATCTCAGCATCACCAACGGCTGGGCGTGAAAAGGGTAGAAATGTATCGCGCATAAAGGCGGCAATCCTACCTTTTTCGCCGCCCGAAATGACTAGGCTGAATCGCGAATAATTAGCTCGCTATTGACCATTTTAGCCACCGGTCCTCGGACTTTCTTTTCAATTAGGTCAATCAAAAGCTGAGTTCCTTCTTGGGCGATTTCCGTGAGCGGTTGCGTTACTGTGCTTAACCGAGGCCGGACAAAGTGTCCCAATGCCAGTCCGTCAAAACCCATCACCGCCACTTCATTGGGGCAGCGTATGCGCAAATTATCCAATGCGCGCATGGCGCCAATGGCCATCTCATCATTGGTGCAGAAGATGGCGGTGGGTTTGGGTTGTTTTTGGTTAAAAAGCTGAATTGTGGCGGCGTACCCACTCTCTTCGCTGTAGTTTCCTTGCTTAATCAAATGGCCCTTAGGTTGTATGTGATGTTCCTTTAGCGCATGCAAATAACCTTCGTACCTTCCTTTGGAATCCTCAAATTTTTTCTCACCGTATATAAGTGCGATTTCACGGTGCTTCCTCTTAATTAAGTGGGTCACCGCCTTTTTTGCAGCATCGAAGTTGCTGAAGGTAACAAAGCTGATGTTTTTGCCTCGATTAATTTCGAGATTTAACAGCACCACTGGTTTGTTCCAGAAGTGGCTGAGCTTGGGAGGAATATAGTGGGCATTATCGGTGAAATGGTTGCACTGAGTCGAGATCAATAGTCCCTCAATATCATCAGTCAGCGATTCGCGATCCAACTCCCAAGAGGGCAAATCGTGGGGAAGTACGATAATTTTGCAGTTGTATTTATTGTTATTTTTTAAGACTGAGGTCACCCCGGAAACCAGTTTAGACATCTGTTCATTAAAAAACATGGAGTTGAGCAGTGTTGGCAAGATTAGCCCCAGCGTATGAGTGCGCCCGGTGACCAATGCGCGCGCCGCACGATTGGGCCGGTAGCCATTTTTTTCCGCCAGATCTAGGATTTTTTTCCGCACCTCGGCCGATATTAGGTGCTGTTTCTCCGGGTTTAATGCCCGGGATACTGTGGTGTGGGAAATCTTCAACTGTTTTGCCAAGTCGACCAGCCGCATTGCCTCTCCTTATGCACATGTGTGCATTAACTTTACAACAAGGATACCAGAAGTTAATGCGAAATTCATCCGCCCAGTTGTAGCCTGTTCTGGAATGTTTATGCACACGAGTGCAAATGGGGACTATTATGAGCTTGAGTAAGCGCGGTAAGGAAAAAATTGCAGTGATTCTTTCATTTATGTTGTTGATGCCACGTTCTGTGTCTGCGTCAACTCAGGATATTTCAGAACGCCCCAAGTTGATATTTATTCAGGATATCCATTCGGATGATACGGCGCAGAAAAACATTGCACAATTTATCCAAACCTTGATGGATCGCCAACTGGTCGATATGGTCGCGTTGGAAGGTGCGTTCACGCCAATAGATTTTTCTGCTTACCATAAGTTTCCACACCCGGAAATTGTGCGGCAAGCGGCCCAAAAATTATTAGAGCGGAAAATAATATCAGGGCCCATTTATTCAGCCTTAACAACTCAGACACGGCTGCCACTTTTTATCGGTATTGATAGCCCAGCGGCATATGACGCCAACCAGGCAGCCCGCTTGCGTGCGCATTCTGAGACAGAAACGGTAAAAGCATGGTTAAAAGATTCTATCGCTGCTTTGGAACAAGAAAAATCACAAGTATTTAATGATGAGTTAAAGGTATTTGATCATGAAGTAAATAAATATCGTTCAGGAACAGAGGAGTTGGACGGAAGATTAATGGCCTACCTTAAAGTATTAAAAATCAAAACCAAAGCTCCTGTTGATGTGGAGAAACTCTTGAAGCAAATGGAAGTGCGGGAAGCGCGCCAATATTCTTCGTTGAGCAAGACTGTTCAGGAAACTCAATTAATCAGAGATTCCCGACGGTTATTCCTAATTGAGAAACTGGTTAATTTCTCTTTGACGAGAGATGAGTGGAAAGAATTTAAAGTGCAGCATCGAGGAAAAGATCAAAGATTGGAGGCGTTTGAGGAATTTTATCACCAGGCTGAATTACGGGATGGTCTTATGGCAGCCAATCTGATTAACGCAATAGAAACACGAAATTCTCGGGTGACTGTGTTGGTTGCAGGGGGCTTTCATTATGAGGGAATTCGCTCCCGCTTAGAGGCGCATGGGATTCAGGTTCTTACCTATCGCCCTCACTTGATAAAAACTGCCAAGGAATTGTTTTTGGCTCCGTCGCCAATAAATCCAGTTGAAGTCGTTAAGGCGATCGTAGCCGACCACCAAATCAGTTATGTCAATGAACCCAGTCGACAAATACACGAAGAGGCCTTATTAGAAGCGTTACCGACTGTCTCTCTCCCGTCATGTATATGTGACATCCGAGAATTGTCATATCCAGACTCAACATTGGTTGGAAGAGAATCCGTTCCAGCTTATGTAATGGATGTAATAGGGCGGGTGAAATTAGCGGTCACAGTCTGGCCGGAGTTAAATGGAGAGCCATTTTCTGAAGATGAAAACCGTCGGTTTGAATCGAATGAGGGTGTTTTAAATTTAAAAGATTTTCATTTGCAGCGGGAACAAATTGAATGGGTCAAGCAATCCACATACGATCGCAGTTCCGGCATAATTCAACTTCGGTTCGTGGTAAAAGCAAAGGACGGCAGTTTTTACTATTTGAAATTTGAAGGGGTGAACACCACTGCGGTCATGGAAAATATGGAGCCAATGATGACTACATTGGATGATTTAAATCTTCCTGGTGCGGTGGCGCAAATATCCAAGGGAAATCATGCTGATCTACAGGGGTACTTCACGATTTATCCCAATGGGAAGAAGGGTTGGAAATTTTCGGGGGCCAGTAATGAGCACAGACAAAGAAAACCCTTCAAGGTGCTGATTCAATATAAAAATGGTGAACGCGAATTAGCTGAAATTACGATTTTGGAGGACCTGCAAAGTAAAAATATAAGGCAAATTTCTGCGCGCCAGTATCCGGCCGGAGAACACGACCCTGTGAAAATCTTGAATCCTGACGAGGTCGATTTTGTTATGGCTAGTTATTCGGTTTTCTGGGGGAATTTCAAGGAGTACTACAATCCAACCTCCGACCTGCGGCACTTATTTCGTTTCCCATTTGTAAATGACCGGCCCGTATTTTTTGGACAAATCACGCCTTCAGAGAAACTCATGAATGCCGTTTTTAATTGGAAACCGGTGAGTCTCCCTCTCATAGTGAATACAGAAGAACTTCGCCAAACGATGATCAAGATGGGATATTTACAGCGCGATAACGTTGGCCAAGTTTTAAACCCAGGAGACTTCTGTATTTCTAATGAATCCATTCGCGTGGTACTTCTACCGGCGCGTTATCCGGTGAATGGGTTGGCTGTTAGTGCCGATGGCAAAAGACTTTCATTTGTTGCGGTCTCTGGAAAATCAGGTCGACAGGGAGCTAATTATTGGGAATTAGAACCTTGGCTGGAACATGCACTCGGCTGGAAGCCGGCGGCTTTTTTTATTTTTGATAACGGCATGGACCCTTCATGGAGAGTAAGTAAAAGTGGCCGGATGACCGGAACTGCCGTTACTGGTCGAACCCATGTAGGTTCGACGATGCTGTTAATCCCAATTGAAAAAGCAATTCCGAAGATGCCCTCGTTGAATGACGTTTTTAAAGCCTCGCTTCAGGCTAAGAAGGCTACTTAGAATAAAGTAAATAAGAGCGGGTCGTTTTGTCAGGCCGGTAGGTATAAATCAGTTTCATAGATGGGTTCAACATGAGGTCCAGGTCCTTGAATTTGTTGCGGTTGGTGATGAGTACCACATGCTGGTCTTTGTGAGCATCCAAATAAAGTTGAACTTCTTCCAGCGTTTTTAAATTGGTGATATTTTCTTCCAAATAAAAAGGAAACACCCCGCGTTCCATTTCGCTTAAATCGTAGGCGACCAAATTTGCGCCCTGGCGCTCTTGTTTGACGCGCTCAATAAACGGAACAAAAGTTTTGTCGCGGTCCAACCGTTTAATAAAGAAAATATCTCCGGCCACAATCACAATGACCATAACCGTTAAGATGGATTTAAAAATCTTCCAGCCATTTTTATGCTGACTCAGCCATCCGGCGGTAATCAAAGCTGCCGCCGGCATTGCTGGCAACAGATACATGCTGCGTTTGCTAGATGACAGACTTAGGAAAATAAACATGGAGAAAAACCAGGTTTTTAAGAACCCATCAATTGCACGAGAGAAGATTTGATACCGCAAGTCTTTCCCAGCCGTAGGCCGGATTGGTTCTCGAGGGAATGAAGACCAGAGCGCAGGAATAAACAAAAGAGTCCATGGCGCAAAATCAGCCAGGAAAGAACCCAGGTAATAATAAACTGGCTGCTTGTGATCGGTCAGCGTGTGGGAGAAAAACCGGTCCCAATTGTTGTCGATAAAAAAGATGCGCAAATAATTTTCACCGCCAGCCTGCCACAGTTTGTACACCCAGGGCCCCACTGCAATTAGAAAAACTGGAATGCCCAGGATTGTTATAAAGGTCAACCTTCGAAATGTTTTTTGGCGAATGGCATCCACTAATATCACCAAGCCGGCCAAGGCTACCGCCACAAAACCTTTGGTGAAAAAGGCGAGAATCACCATGGTGATAAATCCCAAGGGTCCTCCAGCCAAATAAAAATAAAAAGCTGCGGTGAGAAATGCGGCCAAGGATGAATCCATAAGCGCATAATGGCTCATGTTGAAATACTGGAAGGATGTGGCGAGAATCCCCGCCGCCATAAATCCCGTCCGGGCATTGTTCCAGAGACGCCTACCAATAAGAAAAGTAAAAAATATTCCTATGAATCCATAGAGCGCAGCGGGAAGCCTAGTTAAGCCCGCAGTAATTCTGCCAGTGACCGCGTAAACTGCGGAGCAAGTCCAATAATAAAGCGGAGGTTTCTCGAGAAAGGCCTCGCCATTTAAATGCGGCGTCACAAAATCTTGGGTGACATACATTTCTCGGGCGATGCCGGCGTCGCGCGTTTCATCCGGGTTCCAGAGCGAATGGTCAAAGGTCCACATCATGTAGAGTGGAAACAGAACCAAAAATACCCGCTTCAAATATTTCATGGCGCCACTTTAACCAATTGCTTGCCGATATTGTTGCCTTTAAATAATCCCAGAAACGCCTGCGGTGTGTTCTGGAAACCCTCGGTGATGGTCTCGCGGTGTTTTATTTTACCGGCTTTCATCCAGGCTTGAATTTGGGCCACCGCCTCAGGATAGCGAGCTTGATAATCACGAACTAAAAAACCTTCCATGCGCGCGCGGTTGACCAGCAAGTACTGCAGATTGCGCGGACCTTTTTCACGTTCTTCTTGATTGTAGAGAGTAATTTGCCCGCATATAATGATGCGCGCATGCAATTTGATAAGAGTAATAGCGGCATCGGAAATTTCACCGCCTACATTATCGAAGTAAACATCGACACCGTCGGGGCAGGCGTCTTTGAGCGCTTTGCGAATATTGCTGCCGGCTGATTTGTAATTTATGGCCTCGTCGTAACCAAACTCTGACTTAAGCACTTTTACTTTTTCGTCCGACCCGGTAATACCCACCACGCGGCAGCCTTTTATTTTGGCGATTTGACCAGCAATCGAGCCTACCGCTCCTGCGGCAGAACTAATAAGCACGGTCTCTCCCGGTTTTAGTTGGCCAATTTCTTGTAAAGCAAAATAAGCGGTCATAGCAGGCATACCCAATACGCTCAAGGCCTGAGACAAAAGGGCGGATTCCTTGGGAAGTTTGTGAATGATGTCGGTTTTGGGATTGACCAGGCCGTATTCCTGCCAACCATAATCGGCAATGACCAAATCACCAACTGAAAATTCCGGGGAGTTGGATTTCTCTACGCGGCCAGTGAGCGCGCCCTCAATGACTTGGCCAATTTCCAGTGGCTTAACATAAGATCGTACGTTGCGCATGCGCGGCCGCATGTAAGGATCGACCGAAAGATAGGCGGTCTTAATTAATACCTCACCTGGTCCGGGTTGTGGGAGGGGAGATTCTACGTACTTAAAGTTTTCAAGTGTTGGTAAGCCAACCGGCCGGCTGGCCAAAATCCATTGATGGTTCATGCCACCCCATCATAGAATTTCGGCCAGCCAAAAAAAGTTTACAGGCCGGGCAATCCCGCGCCGCTCTTAAAGTAATAACCGTAGTAACCCCACCAGTAACCAATCCAAGACATTTTGGGAAGTGACATGTTGGCGTTAATCGTTATTGGTTTCTTGATGACTTTTAAGGAGCCAGTTTGCGTAATTGAGTCACCATAATAATAGTAATAGCCACTGCTGCCAGTGGCATAGATCATATAGGTTCCATCTATGCCTTTGGGAAAATCAAAATCGAGTTTGATTTTTCCATTTCTATCGGTAAGGCCCGTTTTATATAGGTAAGGGGAGTAATTTGGACCATAAACCACCACGTAAACATACGCATTCGGCTGTGGACCCTGGCTTTTTCGTTCCACTTTTATATTGAAGTGGACATTGCTTTCTACCAACGGCTCCGCGAATATCGGACCCGAGAGTCCCGCCAAAATTAAAACACCTAGCACAACCTTCTTCATAAAAATCCCTCCTCTCACCACTTTTTCCGTCTAGGAAGAGTAGATGGGAGGAGGGGAAGATTGCCTTAAGCCCGGATTAATTTTCTTGGAATATTAGAAATGCACACCTGCCAGGAGCATGAACTCGGTGCCACCCGCTTTCACATCTTGATTAAACAGTTCAACTTCTGCCTGGCTGTATCGGATCGCCGCCCCGAGGTTTAGCATGGGTGTGACGTGGAAAAGTACGCCGCCGCCCAACCAATAACCCACATCGGTATCATGGTCTTCGGTAATGATATGGCCACCGTTGTTGGATGACACCGAGGATTCTGTTTGAGCGGTCATAATGGAAGGACCGATGCCAATGAAGGGAGCTACAGCGCCAAACTGATCCCAAACTTTGCGCACACCCAAAGCCATTTCACCGGTGGACCCGGTTATACGTGCACCGTCACGATCTTTGGAATTGGTGGTTCCAATGAAGTCGATCGCAATTGAAATCGGCCAGGAGTTTTGACGAAAGTCAGTAAATAGCCCAAAAAGAAACTGATCATCATTTGGATCCCAATCATCTGAATCCAGCCACTTCGCCCCGAGAGCGCCATTGATGTTGCCGGTAATATTGGACGCCGCCCAGGTGCGCGGCACCGCCAACATTGCAAACGCCAGCACGAGCATGAAATAGAATTTCCTTCCAGTCATAATCCCCTCCGTTACGCAAGTTTGTGCTCATCGTACGCACCAAGAGGGAGAAGGTTTTCTTGGTAAGATGACAATGTGAACAAATACACCACGTTATTTACCTTGTCTTGGCAAAAACAATTGGAAGTTCGCAGTGAGTTTTTGTTTGAGCGTATGCGCTCATTAAGCATTTTGATTTCCATATATTTTTTATGGAACACGGTGCTGGCCGGCCAATCGCAGGCATTGGGTTATGAACGCGCCCAGCTGCTTACCTATGTATTGCTTATGACATTGCTGCGTGCCTGGGTATTGGGCTGTGTTACCGATCGCATTCCCATGGAAATTGCTAAGGGGAAAATTTCGGAGCTGTTGCTCAAACCATTTTCCAACCTCGGCTATTGGGCGGTACAAGACCTCGCTAGTAAAAGTTTGAACCTGGTGTTCGCTTTTTTTGAAGTGGGGATTTTCGCGTTAATCGTATCTTCGCCTTTTTATGTACCGCATGGACTGGGAACTTGGATCGCATTTATTCTGGCCACTATGGGTGGAATGATTATTTATTTCCAGATGAGCTATCTGCTCGGTGTAATGGGATTTTGGGCGGCACAGTCGTGGGGCCCAAGGTTTTGTTTTGAAGTCATCCTTGAGTTTTGTGCCGGCGCTTATTTCCCAATCGATTTTTTGCCGGTGGCGTTCCAAAAGATTTTGGCGCTGCTGCCCTTCCCCTATCTAATCTATTACCCGGTTTCGATTTACTTGGGCAGGCTGTCAACACCACAAGTCGTTTTGTGTCTTATTACGCAAGTTATTTGGATTACCGCGCTCAGTTATTTGGCTAAGTATGGCTGGAAGTTGGGCCTGCGCCGTTATGCCGCGGAAGGCGGATAGCGATGCGCAAACTTAAATTCTATTGGCGCATATGGCTGTGCTTGGTGCGCAACAGCTTTCAAACACAAATGGCGACCTGGATTGGGTCGAGCGGTTATTTGGTCGGGAAAATTTTGCGCTTTGGGTTTTTCCTGGGTTATTTAATGGCCATTTTCGACAAGGTCCCGGGTGTGCGCGGCTACTCTAAGCCAGAGATGGTTCTGTTCTTTATGACGTTCAATTTGGTGGATGTGACCGCGCAGTTTTTATTTCGCGGGCTCTACGGCGTAAAAGTTTTAATTGAAGATGGCGACTTCGACAAAATTCTAACGCAACCCGCACACGTTCTCTTTCGAATTTCCGTAATGGGCACTGACCTTTTGGATTTACTAACGCTCATTCCCATAGGAGCGGTGACAATTTGGACCTTGGGCAAATTGCCGCACCCGGTACCTTTGCAGGATGTGGCTGCCTATGGCTTGCTCGTGGCCAACGCCATAATTATCGCTTATGCGTTCCATGTGATACTGGGGGCAATGTCAGTTAGGACCCAAGAAATGGAGGGGGGTATCTGGATTTATCGTGATGTAACAGCGCTCGGCCGCTTCCCCATAAACATTTATTCTGACTTCATGCGGGGACTTTTTGTGACAGTGGTTCCGGTGGGAATAATGATCACTTTTCCGTCGGAGGCGCTATTGGGCGTATTGTCCTGGAAGGCAGCGCTTTATGCGCTTGGGCTTGGCATCACTTTTCACTTGTTTGCGCAAGCTTTCTGGCGGAAATCGCTGGTGGAATACACCTCGATCTCAACTTAAGAAAATTTCCTATTGGAAAATTTCATAAATAATAAGTTATAGTCCTGCACAAGTTGAGGCGAAGTAAATCGCCGGGCTTTAAAAAACCGAGTAAGAAACAGGAGGACACATGGCAAGAAAGATTAACAAGGCATTTATGAAACCGCTTCAGCCGTCAGCCGCTTTGGCCGAAGTCGTAGGCAGCAAACCACTTCCGAGAACCGAAGTGACCAAGAAACTCTGGGTCTACATCAAGAAGCACAAACTCCAGGACAGCAAAAACCGCCGCATGATCAATGCAGATGCTTCTCTCAAAGTTGTTTTCGGTGGCAAAAAGCAAGTCAGCATGTTCGACATGACCAAGCTGGTTGGCAAACACCTGAAATAATCGGATTTAAAACTTTATTAATTGCACGAGCGCGAACTCACTCTCACGAGGGGGTTCGCGCTCTGCATTTTTAGGGTATGAATCTCTCAGGTAAAGTAGTTGTCATCACCGGAGCCTCCACCGGAATCGGCAAGGAACTGGCATTTGAGTTCGCGCGCAAAGGTTCAACCGTGGTGTTGGGCGCCCGCGACATAAAGAAGCTGGAAGAAAACGCCGAACTCATTAAGAAGTCTGGCGGCCGGGCGCTGGCCATCCAGGTGGATGTGTCGCGACGTTTCCAGGTGGAGTCGCTCATCCACCGTACCATCACTGAATATGGCCGGTTGGATGTTTTGGTCAACAACGCCGGCATCTCTCCGGGCAAGGGCACCATTTTGGATAACACCGAAGAGCAAGTGCGCGCCACACTTGATGTTAATTTTATGGGAGGTCTTTATGGGGTGTGGGCAGCAGCACCGCATATGGAAAAAGCCGGGGGCGGACAAATTATTTTTGTTTCTTCCATTATAGGTAAGCGTGGTATCCCACTTAACTCCGCCTACTGTTCCTCTAAATTTGCAGTACAAGGGCTTACCGAATCCATCCGGCCGGAATTGGCCCTTAAAAATATTCATGTGCTGAATGTGTGCCCCGCCGGCGTGGACACTCCCTTCTATGAGCACAACGACAAGACTGCTCGACGCACCTTCCTTTTGCATCCGGCCGATAAAATTGCGAAAAGGATTGTGAAAGCCTGTGAACAGGAGAAGCGCGAGGCGCTCCTGACCTGGGACGCCCGGCTTCTGCATTTTCTAAGCTTCTTGGCGCCAGGTCTGATGGACAAAGCTATCGCAAGGAACAAGGGGGTTCGTAAATGAAGAAACCGGTGATCGGTATAATTTTAGGAACAGTGGTATGTTTTGTGTGGGGCGCGGTGTCCTGGATGGTTTTGCCTTGGCATAATTCCAGCATTAGAACTTTACCCGAAGAACAATTGATTATGGACACTGTTAAGACAGTGGTATCCGACCCCGGCTTTTATATTTTTCCCAGCAACAAAACTCCTAATGGCCAAATGGACAAAAAACTTTGGGAAGAAAAATACAAAAAGGGCCCAAACGGAATCTTGGTATTTTCACCCGGTGGTCACGATTTCATGCCGCCGCAGGCTTTCCTGTTCGACATTTTGAGCAATCTAATTATCGCTTCTATCACCATGCTGATATTGAATCTATCGCGTGACCGCGTAAAAAGCATCGTTCCAAGGGCCTTTTTGGTGGCCGCCATCGGTATTGCAGTGGGAACAGCGGCCCATGGGATGTATTGGAACTGGTTTCATTTCCCAACTGATTTTACCTGTGTGGCTCTGGCGGACACCTTTATTTCTTTTCTGCTCTTGGGATTCACCCAGGCCAAGTTCGTGGCAGAAAGCTAGAATCCCTTTATGGCTGAAGAATCCACCGAGAGTTTGCTTGAGACCACCCTTAAAGACCCGGTCACCGGTCTTTATAATCGTAAGCATTTGATTCAGCGGTTAGTGGCCAACATCGCGCGGGCCGAACGCAGCCGCGAAAAAATTGCGGTCATTTTGTGGGACATTGATGGATTCATCAACTTCAATAATCAGTATGGTCAAAATGCCGGCGATGAGTTTTTAAGAAAAGTGGCTGAGATCATTAAGAAATGTCTGCGTGGTTATGATGAGGCGTTCCGGCCGGGTGCCGATGAATTCTGTGCGATACTCATGCCAGCGGATGAAGCTGTGTCCCAAGAAGTGACGCGCCGCGTGCGCCAGTCCGTATCCAAAGATTTGTTTGAGGAAAATAAAGAATATGCCGAACATAAGTTTTCTATTACCGCGGGGTGTGTGTTTTATCCCGGTGAGGAAGGAAACCCGGAAGCCATTCTGCATGCGGCCCACCAAGACTTGTATCAGAATCGCCAAACTGGCGCTTAGGAAACCCCAATGAAAGATTCCCACTACATCGCACTCTTTGCCGGTCTCGGCGTGTTGTTGGCCTGGACCGTATCAGGGCCCCTGCGGCGGCCGCCGCAATCCATGCCGCGCGTAGGGACGCCGCTCGAATCAATGCAGGATATGACCCGCCAAATTCCAGGCGGACAAACTCGCCAAATTGAGCTGACAAGTGGGGGATCTACAGTCGCCACCAGTAAGCCATCCAGTTCTTCCAAGCTTTATGCTGAAGGCATCATTTCGCTGGGTTCCGACTTGAAGCCTGACGATGTGGCCGGCCGTTCTTTGTTCATTATTGTTAAGGCCCGCCAAAAAGACGGCGGGCAAGCCCTTGCTGGGCCACCTTTGGCGGTCATGCGGATTCCCAATCCGGCATTCCCCAATATGTTTAACCTCAGCACCGACAACAACATGATGGGCACGGAATTTTATGCCGGGGACATTGTGGTCATTGCCCGTTTAGACAAAGACGGCGTGGCCGGCCCCAAGCAAGCTGATGATTTTGAAACCAGTGTTCCTGTCTCTTCCAAAGATTCCCGCAAAGTTAACCTCACCATAACGCGTTAAGCGTTGTCTTCGCAGCAGCTTCCCTAGAAATTAAACCGATCTTAAAGCGATCTTAATTCCATCCCTTCATATTAAGACAGTTGTAAGAATTGTTGAGGAGGGGAGATATGAAGAAGCTCGGAAAGTTTCTTGGAATGCTGCTGGCCACACCAATCCTAATCGTTGCAACCACACACGCGTGGGTACTATCAGATCTTACGGGTAAAGTACTGCTGGGTAGGAAACTCTACACCGGAAACACCGTGTGGATTGATATCGTTGGAAGACTGACTGAAAACGTTCATGTGGAAAATGGAAGAATCATTTGTCCGTTTGAATGGTATCCAAACGATCCTGTGAATCCTCCCTCTCCGTTCCATGTTGATCCTTATCCAGATGGTACCCCGATCCGATTCCAAGTGTTTGGCCAACGCCCCGCCCCTGACTACTATCTCACTGAGCCCGTTGAGATAACCTGCACCATGAAGATCTCGAAAAAAGGCCAGCGAACGATCAATTGCCCAAAGATCGAACTCCCTGCTTTCACTCGGTAAAAGATCTGGTTCCCTCCCCTTTAAGGGGGAGGGAGCGACGGTAAAAATTTTTTACTTGACATACCCTACGGATGTAGGGTATATAGCTTTCCATGGAACAGCAACCACTTACAACCAAGCAGGAAGCGATCTACCGCACCATCCAACACTTTATTGAAGACAGTCACGTGCCACCATCTCTGAGGGAGATTGGGAAGCAGTTGGGACTCTCTGTCGGAACGGTTCAGGACCAAGTTGAGGCGATTCGCCGCAAAGGGTTCCTGAGAAAAGAAGACACCAAGGCACGTGGTCTTCGCCTTCCGATGGGGGCCCAACAAGTCCCAATTTTAGGACGCGTACATGCCGGAGCAATGCACGCTGCGATTGAAAATGTGGAAGGTTATTTGCCGGTGGGGGCGGGGGTTTCGACCTCCAAACACTTCGCGCTCAAAGTGCGGGGGGACTCCATGATTGAGGCCGGTATTTTGGAAGGCGACTTGGTGATGGTGCGTTCGCAAGCCACCGCCAACAATGGCGACATTGTGGTGGCGCGTACGGAAGATGAGGCCACCATCAAATATCTGCGCTATCGCGGCGCCCGGCCTTTTTTGGAACCCGCCAATCCTAGGTACCAGCCAATCGAGTTGCCGTTTGAAATTTTGGGCGTGGTAGTAGAGCTACGCCGTCACTACAAGAAATAAATAAGGAGACTTATATGTGGAGCGCACTGCCCAGCATGAACCTAGATAGTTTGATTGTTTCCGACCCAGTGGAACGAGGCTTGTATGTGGCCTCCGGTGGGCGCGAAATGGTGCCGGCGGTGTTGGACCGATTGGTCCGCTTATTGGATGCGGAAAATAATTTACCTGATTCTACCGCGCCCGCTGTGCCCACTTTTAATTTAACCGGGAAGCCGGCCTATCCGGCTTATCGCTACTGGCGGCGCAACTCGCGCATCGGTCAAATCATTTGGGTGGATTCTGGAAATCTTTTTGATCCTTATTTTGTGGCCCGGCAGTCGCGCAAGCGTGCGTTGGATCCAACGCGCATTCTACGGACCATTAAAGTGGGGCGCCCCTTCACCGCATTTCAATACCAACAAATGTTGGACCGGATTCCGAAACCTGCGCTGTACGCGCACACGCCCGCCATGTGGTGGACGCCACTGGTCATCATTTCTGACTTAATGGGACTGTTTTATGACCCTGACCTTCCAGCGGACGCTCTCACCCGGGCGTTCCGGGAATTTATGATCCGTCTCACCTTCCTGCGGCAACGGGCGATTGTGTTGGCGCTGCACATGGACCATGCGGTGCCGCAAGACCGGCACCATTTGCTGCCCGAGGTGCTCAAGATGGCCCGCCGTGTCACCGATTCTGCCTTGGAAGCCCCGCAGCTCAAGCAGTCTTTGGTTGCCATTCGATAAATGATGAGTTATGGGCCGCACGCTTCCCACTCAAATCAATCTCCTGCATTTGGCGCAGGAAGAATGGAAAGGCTTTAGGCGGGCTCTCCGCCGCGAAGACCAAGCTGCGTTTGACGCGCTGTGGAATGAGGCGCGTCGCCATGCCTGCGCTGCCTCCATGGCCGAACGGCCGCTTCCTTTCGAAGCCTACATGCTCTCCATGATGGTGAGTCTCAAGCGCCAACTGGACGATTTAGCTGGTAAACCCGGATGCGAACCGCATGGATCCTAGATATCTCTCCGGTGGCCCAGGGCATGTGCCTGTGGATGCTGGATGGAGAGGGTCGCGCGTTTGCGTGCGTGGACCGCTGGGCGCCGCACTTCTATATCAAGTCGGTTACCGGAGTCTCGGCTGATCTAGAATCTTTTTTCCGGTTCTTCCGCACGCCGGTGGAACTGCAGGTAGTAGAAAAGAAAGATTTTTTCTCCGGTGCGTGGCAGCCGGTCATTAAAGCCTCGGTTCAAAACCCGCTGCTCTATTCCTCGATTGTAAAACGCCTTTCCGAACGGCCGTCCTTTACTTTGTTCGATGCTGACGTACCGCTCACGCAAATGTATTTCTACGAACGCCAAACTTTTCCTTTGGCGCGCTGCCAAATCGAGATCGATGCCGAGGGGTTTGTGGTGGAATGTCATTTGGACGACTCACCGTGGGAACTGATTTACAAAATGCCGCCGCTCAGATATGCCCACCTGGCTTTGCAGTGCAAACGGCCGCACCAATTTATTTTGACGTTGGGCATGGAACAAGGCAAAGGTGTTTCCTACGCCATGGAGGCGGGTGAGGAAGATTTGATCACGAGCCTCAACCACCACATTCGCGACTGGGACCCAGATATTATCTTGACCGATGGGGGCGACAGCACGCTCATACCAAGATTGCAGTTTCATTCCGAGCGCACCGGACACCCGGTGCAGTTTTCACGTTCGTGGCGCAGCTGGGAGCCCAAGAACCATGTGACCCATGGGAAAGACCACAGTTTTTTCTCCTATGGAAAAATCCAATACCGCGCCGCGCCCCGCACTTTTTTTGGACGGCTGCACATCGACACCAAAAACAGTTTTTCGGTGGGCCACACCGGTATTTATGGCCTGTTTGAAATCGCGCGCGTGGCTAAGATTCCAATTCAACGCGCCGCCCGCTGCACCATTGGCACCAGTTTAAGCTCAATGCAGCATGAATGGGCGGTGCGCCACGATTGTTTGGTTCCGCTCGACAAAGGCCAGACCGAAGATTTCCGGCCGGCGCTGGACCTGATTTCCTCGGATCGCGGGGGCTTGGTATACGAGCCGGAAATCGGTTGGCATGACCATTTGATCGAGTTTGATTTCTCCTCGATGTATCCGGAAATAATGATTCGCAACAACATCACGCCAGAGGCGGTCAATTGCTCGTGCTGCGCGGATAATAAAGCGCCGGGCATTGAACACCACGTGTGCCGCAAGCGCGGCATGGTGCCGGATGTTTTGGAACCGGTGGTGAAGAAACGCGGCGCCTATAAAAAGTTGATTAAAGCAAAGCATCCGGATGCCCCTATTTTGCGGGCGCGTTACGACGCTTTCAAATGGGCCTTGGTGTGCTGCTTTGGGTATTTGGGGTTCCGCAACGCGCGCTTTGGGAAAATCGAGGCGCATGAATGTGTGAATGCCTATGGCCGCGAGGCTTTGCTCCGAGCCAAAGAAGTGGCCGAAGATCTCGGCTTTCATTTCGTACATGCCATTGTGGATTCTCTGTGGCTTAAGAAAGACAGCGCTGATGACCAGGAAATTGAACAACTGCGTTTGAAGATTGAGGAGGCCACCGGTTTGCCTATTGGTCTCGAAGGCCGCTACCGCTGGATTAAATTTTGCGCTTCCAAAGTAAATCCAGAGGTGGGGGTGCCGAACCGGTATTTCGGAGTTTTTACCAATGGAGAAAGCAAAGTGCGTGGAATTGAGATGCGTCGGCATGACACCCCGCTCCTGTTCAAGAGATTGCAGGAAGATCTTTTGCGGGTGATGTCCACCGCGCGGGATCGCCAAGAATTGGAAAATTTAAGGCCGGAGCTCGAGAAAATTGTGGATGACTACCGCGACCGGCTTAAGTGCGGGGCGGTCAACCCACTGGAGTTGGCCATACACAAGCAATTGAGCCAAACACCGGAGGCCTATTTGAATGACACGCTGACCGCGATCGCCGCTAAGAAAATGGCCGGGGCGGGCATTAAACTCAACGCGGGAGAAACCATCGCGTATGTAGTGACGGAAGAACGGGACAAAGTGAAAGATTGGCGGGTGACGCCCTTGGCCTTTATTGAAGACAGTTTCGAATACGACCATCGTTATTATGGTCGGCTGTTAGAACAAGCGTTGGACATCCTTCCGTTCCATCGGCTAACATCAAAACCAGCCGGAAAAAAGGTGCTGAAACGACCCTCCGCGCAATTGGAGTTTTGTTATGAATAAAAAATACCGCAGTTTGTTGATGATTTTATTTTCAGTGGCCGCTCTCTCAGCCCGGCCCGTCTTCGCCCATGAAGCCGATAAAAAATATGAATTTATAGTAAGCACCGGTACCTTGGCCAAGCTGTTACAAGGCCCGAACCTGGTCCAGTTCATGCGCAAGAAAATGCCGTTTGTGCTTAAAACCGAAAAAGAGATCACCGAACTTAATATGAGCTCGGCCGCGAGTGCGGGGCTGTTGTTTGGCCGCTACCCCAGTTCACGCGGCATGGTTGATTTGGAACTCCTGGCCGAGGTGGCCAAGCAGCAAGTGGAGATCACCTATACGCCTTCACAGGTGGACGCCATTGTTTATGAGTGGGAGGAAACCTATTCCGCACCGGCGGCGCTGAAAGGACTTAACCCATCGGTATCGAAGCTTAAGTTTCATCAAGGTGAAGGATTGCATTACGATGCGCTGCTCAAGAAAAAATTCGGATATCTGCTTTCGGTTGATATCAGTTATGACGAGAACGCACGCAAGCTGGCGGACATCATGCCGGAATTGGCCGAAGTTAAAAAATTCATCAATGCGGTCGAAGGCGACCTGCATGGCCGCACCATTGTAGAGAACAATCGCTCGGGCACTCCGCCCTTGGTATTTTTTGAAAAGTTGACCGATGGTTCGGACAACATCCGGCTGCATCATCCGATGCATGACGTGCTTTATGACCGAAAAACTAAACAATTCAGCTATCTGTATTCCGATGAAATCGCATTGGTGGCCAAACTGCCCGAAGTGAAACGGATGTTAGCGGTGCCAGAGGTGAAAAAATTTGTGCTTGAGAAACCAGAGTCGATTCAAGTGCGCATGGAAGGTTCGCCAACCAAAGGATTTATAGGCGTGATTACGAGAATGGAATCAGGCGGGCAGATTAAAGTAAAGATGGACCGGAAAAAAGTAACACTGCTTTAAGCTTGGTTGGATTTTTCTTTTAAGGCGGCTTTGAGACGGTTCACCACGTCAAACACCTGAGTTTTCCATTGTTCGACGCGTGATTGATATTCTTTCCATTGCATGATTTCAGAGTGATAGCGTTCCCGTAATTCGTGCAGTTCACGGGTCACTTGTTTGAGCCGCATTTTGGTTTCCGAGTCAGATTCCTCGATTTCCAGCATAGGGGCGCGCTCAATAACCCGGTCCGGTGACTTGAACCGTTCATCGGTTTCTTTGGGCTCATCTGGAAAGCATTTGCCCGCCAGCAGTTCTTCACGGCTGAGCCGGATGCGTTTTGAGCCTGGTGATTGATTAATAATGATCTTGTCCATATAAGGGCCTTTAATCAAAAAAGTGCAACACAATGGCCTTCAAAAAGATTTTTCCAATGAATAAAAACACATCTATAAATCAATCTGTTTATAAAGGAGGCCAAATTTGCTGACGGTGGTCTCAGGCCGGTTTCATCCGGGTTTGGAGCAGGCGTTTATCGACCGGATCCAGGAGCTTAAAAAGGACCCGCTGACGCCGGTTTTGGTGGTGGCCCCCTCCTCTCGTCAAATTGACCGCCTGCAATTGGCTTTGGCCCAAGAAAATATTTCTACCATCAATGCGCATTTTCACACCTTCACTTCGTTAGCCGAATCCATTGTCAATGAGGACGGCCCCTTGGATAAGCCGGTATTAAGCGACCCGCTTTTCTACGACACATTGATTAAAAAAATCATCCGGGAAGATAAGCCCTTTGAAGTATTTGAAGACCTAGCCGTCCCTGACGGATTTCCGCCTTCAGCCCGGGGGACGCTGCGCGACCTTTTGGACGCCGGAATCGACCAGCAAAATGTGGAGACGCTGGTGTTGGAAGGATTTGCTGGAGATGATGTGGACTTGGGTACTCTGCGCAGCCTGCTCAAACTGCACGGTATTTATCTGCACAAAATTTCCAAGTTGAATGTGGCCCCGCGTTTTGAATTGGTGAAGAAAGCCATAAAGCTCACCCCCAAATCGAAATTCTTGAGCCAGTTCCATGAGATTCTTTATTACGGTTTTTATGATCTGACCGGTTTGCAAACTGATTTTTTTCAGGAAGTGGTTAAGAATTTTCCGTCGCATTTTTATTTTCCGTATGTGCGGGACGATGCCAGCTACCAATTTGCCAAACGCTTCCGCGATGTTTTTGTGCAGGGCGTGATGAAAGATGAAATCGTGCTGGAAACCGAAAAATGGAAATCCGAGGTAAAAATCCGCAATGTTTCCGGCCAGCGGGACGAAGCTTGGTTTGTGGCCGGAGAAATACGGCGTTTGCATGATGAAAAAGGCGTGCCGTTTTCTGAGATGGCGGTGGTGGCGCGTACCAAGGACCGATTGGGATTTTTCATGCAAGAAGCATTGGCTGATCGTGGAATTCCGTGCCGGCCGGCGGCGCATCCGCATCTCTTTGATTTTCCGCCGGTCCAGCAATCGTGGCATGAGCTTAACCAACAAACTCCCGAGGGCCCGTCAACGTGGGAAAATTATATCTCAGTTGCTGCACAATTTATCAAAGCACAGTCGATTGAAGAATTACTGAAGAAAAAAATGCTTGATGGTGTGGAGCTGTTGGAACGCTTCGAGCTAATTGAAAAGAAAATCAGCTGGGAAAATTTTCTAGATGTTCTCAAAGACCGCTGGTCACTCATTGAAGTGCGCGATGGCACTTCGGCTGAAGCCGGTGTGCAGCTACTTTACGCGGAAGCGGCTCGTGGACTGGCGTTCAATACCGTTTTCCTTATTGGTTTGGAAGAAAAGGTATTTCCGCGCGTGGTACGGGAAGACCCTTTTCTGCGCGACGCCGCACGCGAGGCCCTGAATGGCATCGGGCATAAAATCTCTCAGAAATTGACCGCTCTCGAGGAAGAGCGTTTGTTGTTTGAACTCATCACCGCCTCTGCCGCAAAAAATCTCTTTATCGTTTATCAGCGTTCAGATGATGCCGGCAGCATTGTTGGCAGTTCGCCGTTTCTGCGGGCGTTTAAGCATGACAACAACATTCAAGAAGATGTTTCCATCCCGCGTTCGTTAATCGAAAAACTACAAGAAGCCAAACCCCAATCACTGGGGTTTACTGACGTGATGGTCGGATTTTTAGCGGCCCGGGAAAATGCCCGGACGCTTTCACTGGCCAAGGACCTGGGCCGTGACGATCGCGGACTTAAGGCGGGGCTGGAACTGCAGAAGGCGGTAAACCAGTTTGACCGTCCCGGACCTTACGACGGGATGGTGGGGCCATTGGGCACGGCCGATATATTTAGAAGCGGCAAAATTTCCGCCAGCAATCTCGAAAACTATTCCGCCTGCGGTTTTAAATTCTTTGCTTCCGAAATTCTCGGGCTTGAACCGCTCGAAAAAGAAGAATTAGAGGAAAAGCTGGCAGCCGACCTGCGCGGGCGACTCGTCCATAAATTTGCTGAAACTTTTTTTCGTCGCGTGACATCAGAAGGCACCGCTGGAATTCCCGAAAAATTTCCGCGTGCTATCTTTGAGTCTACATTTGAAGAGATTTTACCGGTCACAGCTCCGGAGGAAGTGCGTTTGCCTTTGGTGCTTTGGGAATCAACAAGGGATTCTCTGCGCAGTGTTCTCTCCAGTTTTATGGAACGAGAGTTTGCTTATTTGAAGAACTCCGGCGCGGTGCCTACTTTTATGGAAACGGTGGTGGAAGGTCCGCTGCCACCGCCGCTCGATAAATTTAAATGGAAAGGGAAAATCGATCGCATCGATTTGATTGGCGGAACGGCCGAGGTGTTGGATTACAAAACCGGGAAACCGTTTGATGTAAAGAGTGTGTCCAAGTTGGCGTTGAAAGCCGAGAAGATGCAGGCCCCCATTTATATGGAGCTGGCCCAAGATTTCTTGGCTAGGTCGGGCAAGGCGGTTTCTGCGCTTTCCTTCCGCTACGAATTTATCGACCACGAAGGACAAGCTCGCTTGCTGAGCGCCGAGGAATGGGCCGGGGCCTCACAAGGAATCCTGGTGGCTATGAAGGCGCTCATCGATGCCGCGCACCTTGGGCAATTCATTATGAAGCCTGACTTTAATTGCAAATTCTGCGAGGTGGCCCGCATTTGCCGAAATCGCCACGGAATATCGATTTATCGCAACCGTCAATCTTTGGAGCCTGCTCATGAATGAGCTGACGCCTGATTTTGACCAGCGCGAAATAGCGCACAAGGATTTGGGATCCAACATTGTGGTGTTGGCTGGGGCCGGCACTGGGAAAACCAAACTGCTAATTGATCGATTAACCGCTTTGATCCTGGAAAAAGAAACTCCGATTGAAAAAATCGTGGCCCTCACTTTCACGAAGAAAGCGGCGGAAGAAATGCGGGACCGGTTGGAAAAAGAATTGCGCCTGGTGATTGCAGGAAAAGATGAGAAGGCCGCACAATTGGCCCAGAAGGCGCTCGATGATATTCCCAAGTCTCAAATCGGCACCATCCACAGCTTTGCTGCCCATTTGCTTAGGCTTTATCCGCTGCAGGCGGGGGTGGACCCAGCCTTTCGCGAAGATGAAGGCATGGTTACTGAAACAGTTTTTGAAAACTTATGGAAAGAATGGACCGCGCTTGAACTGGGTGGAAAAGGAAAGCACGGCAAGGCTTGGTCGGCTTTGTTGGCCAAAGTGGAGTTGTCAGAATTAAGAGCCTTGGCCAAGGTGCTTATCAGCCCGATGGTGGATTTGAATTCGTTGGATCAAACGCCGGATTTAAAAGCAGCCGCAAGTAAAGCACTGAGCGAACTGACCACCTTGGGCAGCAAATACGGCATGCCCAAGCGCCAATCAAAATTTATTCCAGCGTATGAAGCCATGATAAAGCTTTTTACGCTGCTGAAAGACGGTAAAAAAATTCCCATTGAAATAATACCGGACATTGTCGAGTGGAAATCAATTCCGACGAGTTGGGAAGAAGCGGAAGCGGATCTTAAGAGGCTTAAAGCCACCGCCGAGGCCTTCGGCAATGTTGATGAAGCTTTGTTCAAGAAAACTGTCGATTTGCTTTTACCCTTTATTATTTCGGTCCGGAATGACTTGGCCCGTAGGGGAGCAATTTCATTTGACGGCTTATTGGTCTTCTCGCGCAATTTGCTGCGCGACCATTTGGATGTGCGCTCAGCGCTGAAGCATAAGTTTGACACCTTCTTGGTGGACGAATTCCAAGATACCGATCCGCTGCAGGGGGAAATCCTTTTTTATCTAGCGGAAAAGGCCGACGGCAAAGCACGCCAGTGGCAAGATGTGCGTTTGGAGCCCGGGCGGTTATTCGTGGTGGGCGATCCCAAACAATCGATTTATCACTTCCGCGGTGCGGACATCGCGGCCTTTGAAGCTTTTGAAGAGCACATGCTTAAGCAAACCCCGCCAGCGCGAAAAGCGGTGCTGTCAGCAAATTTCCGCAGTGACCCGCGCGTGCTGGGTTTTGTGAATGCGGTTTTTCCGAACGCCATGCGCGAAGAAAAATATGTGCAGCCGGCTTATTCACCGCTGGTGCCAGGGCGGGAATTTAAAGATGTTCGTAACCCGGCGGTCAAAATTATCGAGATTACGGGGGAACAAGAACTAAAGCTTAAATCTGGGGATCGCCGTTTGGCCGAGGCCGAGATGATCGCTGATTGGATTGAGGCGGAAGTTAAAAAGGGTCTCAAGTATTCCGATGTGGCCCTCCTTTTGCGCAGTGCCTATGCGTTTGAGGAATATTTGGATGCATTTCGCCGTCGCGGTATTCGTTACTTGGCCGAAGGGGAAAAATCTTTTTATCAAACCCCGGAAGTTCTCGATTTTCTCAATTTACTCGCGGCCATTGCGAACCCTTCCGACCGGTTGGCTTTGACCGGCGTATTGCGCTCTCCCGCCGGAGGGCTTACGGATAAAGAAATTTGGGAAGTCCACCAATCTTCCGGGCTTTCCTATTTGCATCAACCCAAAGTCCACAAAGAAAAAATTGGAACGCTGTTTAAATTGCTGCAGCAATTGTCATTGGAGGCCAAGAGCGAACCTTTGGGGCAAATGATTCGCAAGGTGATGGCGCGCACCTGGATTGTGGAAACCGCCTCGGCCTCTCCACACGGTGAACAGGCGGTAGCAAACCTCATGAAAGTGGGGCGATTGGCCGAAGAATGGAATGAACAGGCGCCCATGACTTTGCAGGATTTTGTGGAACGGTTTGATCGGTATCGCAAAGACCAGCGCGATGAAGGGGAAAACCCGTTGGCGGACGTGAAATACGAAGCGGTCAAGGTGCTCACCATTCATAAAGCCAAAGGATTGGAATTTCCTGTGGTGTGTTTGCCCAATTTGTCCTCCAAAAAAGACAAGCGGGGCAGTTCTCCTATTATGCGGCGGGATTGGCGGAGCGCCCTTACCGGACTCCGCTTGGAAAAGAGTGATGCCACCAATGCCGCCATGGCAATCATAGAGACTGAGGAAGCCGTGCGAGAACTGGCGGAAGAGATTCGCGTGTTTTATGTGGCCGCGACCCGGGCCAAGTCGCAGTTGGTTTGTTTTGTGAGCGGTGAGGAAAACGACAAAGGGCGATTTGCGCAAATAATTAAATCCGCGGGAGATTTGGTGGAAGTGGATCGGGAACAGGTGGCTTGGAAGTCCGTGTTTGAAAAAAACATCGACCGTGCGCTATTAAATCTATCTGCTGAATGGGACCCTAAGGTTTTTGCCGGACAATTTAAAAAACGCGCTGATCAATATGAAACTTTGATCCAACAGAAACGCTGGGTTTCTCCCACTTCACTTTTGGCTGAGCCCGAAAAAGCCCCACTATTCGATGAAGACGCAATTGAGTTGTCACGGGAAAACGCGATCAACATCGGCCATGTTTGCCACAAAGTGCTGGAAGATTGGGATTTTGCGAAATCAAAATCCAAGCATGGAATTTCGCTAGCGCAAGCGGTGGAGCGGGCCTGTAGGCTGTATGAATTGGACACTTCCGAAGAATCAGTGAAACCGGTGGTGGTGGATTCTCAGAAAATCCTGCAAGAATTTATCGCAAGCCCGGCCTATAAAAAAATCAGCTCCGCCAAAATTATCGGGCGCGAGGTCCCGTTTACTTATCCGCTGAAAAGTCCGGATGGTGAGGTGATGCGCGGATACATCGATTTACTTTATGAGGTGGGAGGGGAGTTGGTGGTGGCCGATTATAAAACCAATCCCTTTGACCAAACGCTGGCCAAACATTACGAACCACAGGCCAAAGCCTATCTCAAAGCCATCAAGAAGAGCTTGGGGCGAGACGCGAAATTTGAATTGGTTTTCTTGCGGACAGGACAGGCGGTACGGCTTAATTAGTTGGGGTTGGACTCAATCCAATCCGATAAGGCCTTCGGAATTGAGCCGTACTTCTCACCCAACATGCGGGCGATGACGTATCTGAGTTCCATCCAGCCAGCTTCTTCCTTCTTTACCTTCTCTACCATGATGGGTTCGGCGTTTTTGGAACGCTGATATTGCGCAAAATAGGAAAAACCAAGGGTGTCATCGGCATCGGCGTGCGCTGTGTGAGCAATTACGATCATATCGCGTAATTCCGGGTCAAGCTGCATCTGTTGGAGGATTTGCACCCCATTTTGACCCGGTAGTTCCAGGTCCAAAACCACCACATGCGGCTTAACCTTCTTCATCATGGCCAGGGCCTCGTCCCCATGGTCAACGGTTTGGACTGACAACCCCACTTTTTTAAGTGAAATGGCGGCTAGCTCCGCGGTGACGATGTCATCTTCTACTATAAGGACCTTGTAAGCCTGCATATAGGGGTTTATACGCGGAAAATTCGCGGTTTTCAATACGCAATCAAAATTTGCTATACGAACGACGCGGGATGGAGCAGCCTGGTAGCTCGCGAGGCTCATAACCTCGAGGTCGTAGGTTCAAATCCTACTCCCGCAAAACTTTTTCCCTCCTTCGCAGCAACCTTTAACCCCTCTTAAGTGTCATACAGGTCGTGAAGTTATTGGGACCGAGAATATTCCGGGCCTTGGTTGTGACGGCGCTCGTCTTACCTGGCCTATTTTTATGCCTGCAACAGCTGTGGGCAGCAACCGGTACTGAAAGCGCCTCTTTTCTCGATATCCCCGTTGGAGCAGCCCCTGCTTCCCTAGGTGGTGCCTACACTGCCTTAGCCATGGATGCCTATGCCCCGACTTACAATCCGGGGGGGTTGGCTTTTCTTCCTTCCAATCAAATCTCCGGACAACATCTTTCGTATTTGGATTCCCTTAACTATGAATATGCGAGTTTTGGAATTCCGCTGGCAACTAAATATGGTGGTTTGGGGGGAGCAGTCCAATATTTGGGCGCCAAGGATTTCCAAGGTACAGACCACTTTGGCTCCACCACTAATGATTTTTCAGCTCACTACGGGGCCTATACGCTGGCTTACGGACTTCCCTTAACCGACCGCTGGGGATTGGGATTAGCCGGAAAATTTATTGAGGCCAAGCTCGAAAATGTGAGCGGTAGTGCCTATGCCGCTGACATCGGAATGCTCTATAAAATTCAGCCGCGCTGGACCGGCGCGCTCACTTACACCAATTTGGGTTCGTCTCTAAAATTCATTGATGATGGTGAACCATTGCCGAGCGCTTGGCATTTGGGAACTGCGTACACATTTTCTTCGCACTGGTTAGCCACCATCGAAGGAGCGTTTCCAACTCACCAATCAGCCAGTCTTCATGTCGGCGGGCAGTGGCAACCGATCGAATTAATTCAATTGCGGGCCGGATACCGGACCGACACGATTAAAGAGAATTCCAGCATAGCCGCATTCAGCGTTGGTGTGGGGCTGCATTTATGGGGGCAAGACTTGGCCTACGCCTGGTTGCCTTACGATGAGCTCGGAAGCTCACAATATTTTTCCTTTTTGGCGCGCTTCGGTTCCAAAAACAATGGTGGGGCCAATTTATGAAGTTCCGGATTAATTTCTATCTTAGTTTCTTGTCTTTGGCTTTGATCTGTGGAAAATTGGATTTGATTTCTCTTGAGGCTAGCTGTGCTTCTCCCGCAAACGTCATTGAGGGGGAAAATTGCCTGCCTGGCAATCCGCAAACGGAGTGGGACATCCCCACCCGGGACGTTGGGGATGTTTCCATCCAAGGCTTTGCTACCGATATAAGTGTTAATAAAGGAAATACTGTACATTTTAAAATCAACACGCCCGCTTCGAACTACACCATTACGATTTATCGGATGGGTTTCTATAGCGGCAATGGAGCCCGGCAGGTTGCGACAATTGTCCCATCCGCTGCACTTCCCCAGACTCAACCCTCATGCATGACAGATACCAACACTGGCTTGATTGATTGTGGAAACTGGGGGGAATCTGCATCCTGGAATGTTCCAGCAACCGCGGTTTCGGGTGTGTACTTTGCAAAGTTGCAACGACTTGATACCGGTGGCGTAAGTCATATCGTTTTTATTGTTCGAGATGATGCCAGCCATTCGGACTTATTGTTTCAAACTTCCGACACCACCTGGCAGGCCTATAACGCTTTTCAAGGAAATAGTTTATACCAGGCTAATACCGCGGCAGGGCGCTCTTATAAGGTCAGTTACAATCGTCCGTTTGTTCAGCGGCATACCTCGGACAATTTTGTTTTCACACAAGAGTACCCGCTCATTCGGTTTTTGGAATCGAATGGATACGATGTGACTTATTTTGCGGGAATGGACACAGAACGATTTGGGTCGCAAATTAAAAACCATAAAGCTTTCCTTTCTGTGGGTCATGACGAATATTGGTCAGGTGGACAACGCGCCAATGTGGAAAGTGCGGTGGATGCGGGTGTCCATCTCATATTTATGAGCGGGAACTCGGTCTATTGGAAAACGCGTTGGGAAAATAGTGTAGACGGCAGCAATACCCCTTACCGAACTTTGGTCTGCTACAAAGAAAGTTTCTCCGGCAGTCCTCTGGATCCGTTGGATCCTCCAACTTGGACTGGGACCTGGAGGGATCCGCATTTCAGTCCGCCCGCTGATGGAAATCGGCCTGAAAATGCGTTGAAAGGGACGCTCTACATGGTCAATTCTTATCGATCCGATGCCACAATTGTTTCCGATTTAGATGGAAAATTGCGGTTCTGGAGAAACACCGCGGCCGCGACATTGTCACCCGGCGCAAGTCTTACTTTTCCCGACACGGTGGGTTATGAGTGGGACGAAGATGTGGACAACGGCGCTCGTCCGGCCGGTCTCATCCATTTATCGTCGGAAACTTATCAAGTGCCGCAGCATGTGGTGAATTCCGCAGGCACATCTTATGGGCCGGCCTCGGTCACCCATCACACCACGCTTTACCGGCGCGCCAGCGGTGCCCTTGTTTTTGGATCGGCTTCGATGAAATGGCCATGGGGATTGGACAGTAATCACGACGGCGGCACTGGAGTGGGGGCAGCGCTTCCGATGCAGCAAGCGACGGTGAATTTATTGGCGGACATGAATGTTCAACCGCAATCGCTGCAAAATAATCTCGTGCCTGCCTCTGCCTCAACAGATAATGCACCGCCTGTGTCAGTCATCCAGTCTCCACACACAGGTGACTCGTTTGCGAATGGGACAGTGATCACTATTTCCGGTACGGCCAGCGATTCAGGTGGGTTGGTGGCGGCGGTGGAAGTGTCCGTCGACAACGGAGTTACCTGGCATCCTGCCGTTGGGCGTGAGCAATGGAGTTACCGCTGGGTCGCTAACATCAACAATTCCGTCACCATCAAAAGCCGTGCCACCGATGACAGCTTGAATATGGAAATCCCATCGAGCGGAATAACGATTTCCAGCGGTGCCAACAATCCTCCGCCTTTTAATTCGTCCATTTGGTCACCATCAAATGGTCCGACGGATTATTCTCCTGATCCCGGGCCGTTGGAAGTGGGCGTCAAATTCCGTTCGGATACCGCGGGCCTCATTACCGGGATTCGTTTTTATAAAAATACTTCCAATACTGGCCCGCATTCAGGGCATTTGTGGAGTTCTACTGGGACGCTGCTGGGTTCAGTCAATTTTACTGGGGAAACAGCGTCCGGTTGGCAGCAAGCGAACTTCTCAATGCCGATACCTATCAATGCCAACACCACCTACGTCGCCTCATTTTTCACATCTTCCGGCTATGGTGTGAACCGCAGTTATTTCACCTCGACCGGGGTAGACAGCCCACCACTGCATGCGCTGCGAAGCGGGGTAGATGGTCTGAATGGAATTTATATTTATAGTTCAACACCGGCGTTTCCGAGGAGCAGTACCAGCCAAAGCAATTATTGGGTGGATGTGGCTTTTGCCACCACCACGACTCAAGTTAACAACCCACTTCCAACGCTGAGCTCAGTTTCTCCGAATTCCGCCACCGCTGGCGGAACGGGATTCACCTTGACCGCAACCGGCACCAATTTTATTGCCGGTTCATTGGTCCGTTGGAACGGAGCCGATCGCTCCACGACATTTGTAAATAGCACAACTTTGACCGCAGCAATTTCTGCGTCTGACATCAGCAGTTCCGGCAACGTCACAGTAACGGTATTCAATCCATCTCCAGGAGGGGGATTATCCAATTCACAAACATTTTCGGTGAATCCACCAACGAGCGGTGGTCCTGCGGTCACTTACACAATTTGGCCATCGTCTGTAATCCCAGCTACTTCCGCTCGGGATGCCAATTCATTGGAAGTCGGACTTAAATTTCGAACAGATACCGCTGGCTTTGTTACCGGTGTCCGTTTCTATAAGAACAGTTTTAACACCGGCTTACATTCGGGACACTTATGGAGTGCAACGGGAACACTTTTGGCATCCGTAAATTTTTCCTCTGAAACCGCCTCGGGCTGGCAGCTGGCAAATTTCTCAGCACCAGTTTCAATTAATGCCAATACAACGTATGTGATTTCCTATTTTACGCCCACGGGTTATGGTGTCAGCCGGAATTATTTCACCTCTTCGGGAGTAGATAATGCACCGCTGCATGCACTGCAAAGCGGTGTGGATGGATTAAATGGTGTGTACTTTTACAGCACCAGCCCGGCATTTCCTAGAAACAGCACCAGCCAAAGTAATTATTGGGTGGATGTGGCATTTTCCACCTCGAGCAATTCGGGACCAGCCAATAATCCGATTCCGAGTTTAACTTCTATTTCTCCCAGCTCAGCCACTGCTGGGGGAACGAGTTTCACATTGACCGCGACCGGGAGTAATTTTATGCCTGGGTCGATTATTCGCTTGAAGGGCTCCAATCGCACCACCACCTTTGTAAGTGGGACAGCCTTAACTGCAAACATTCCTGGTTCCGATATCAATAGTACTGGGACAGCAAATGTAACGGTATTTAATCCAGCGCCCGGAGGCGGAACCTCGAACTCGCAAACATTCACCATCTTCGCCAGCAGCGGTAGCGAAACTATACAGACCTTTACAATTTGGACCTCGACCACACCGACTGATTTTTCTTCAGATCCTGGGCCCTTGGAAGTGGGAGTGAAATTCCGCTCGGACGTCGCGGGAACAATCACTGGCGTTCGGTTTTACAAAGCATCCAAAAACACCGGCCCTCACACCGGACATTTGTGGAGTTCTACCGGAGTGTTATTGGCCTCGGTAAATTTTACTGCTGAAACTGCCTCGGGTTGGCAGCAGGCGGATTTTGCGACCCCGGTATCAATCAATGCCAACACCACATATGTGGTTTCTTACTTCTCAACCACCGGCTATTCGGTAAACCAATTTTATTTTACCGCGACCGGTGTAGATAACGGTCCGATGCACGCGCTTCGAAGCGGGGTCGACGGGGCCAACGGCGTATATACTTACAACGCAACAAGCTCATTTCCATCCAACAGTTATCGCCAAACTAATTACTGGGTAGATGCTGTTTTAAAAACTACCAGTTCATCTTTTTCAATATCTGCTGCAACTGCAGCAGCCTTAACCCTTACAACCACACCACGGGTCTCTCCCAACCCATGGCGCTCCGATCGCGACACCGGTTTCGATATCACATTCGACGGATTGCCATTAAACAGCACAGTGAAAATTTTTAATGTCGCCGCGCAGCACGTTCGCACCCTCGACGCGCCACTCGGTGCGGCAACTTGGGATCGTAAAAATAATGATGGTGAGTCAGTTGCCAGTGGAATTTATTTGTATTTGGTCATGAATGCCGGTGAACGCAAGACCAAGGGGAAATTTGTAATTATCAACTGACCGGGCATAGGCCTATTGAAATACTTTTTCAATAAGGTATACTCCGGCCATGTTACAAGCATTCATTATTGTCTTGCGCGAAGGATTCGAGTCTTTCCTTATTGCCGCCATTATTCTCGCCTACTTAAAGAAAACCGGGCATGAAAAGCTCGCCTTAGCGGTCTATTTGGGCAGTGCGTTTTCCGTTATTGCCAGCATTGCATTTGGGTACGTACTCTTGCGGGGGGTCAATGAACCTTTGTGGGAAGGGGTCCTGGGATTGGTGGCTATAGTAATGGTAGCTTCTCTCGTCATTCACATGTGGAAAACTGCTCCGCATCTTAAAAAAGACATGGAGAAAAAACTCCAATCAATATACTCCGAACATTCTCAGCAGACTGCTTTTTGGGGGGTCTTTCTTTTTACGGCATTTATGATCACGCGCGAAGGTATGGAAACGGCTCTGTTTATTATCCAGATTCGCGATACAAATTACTTAGCGGGAATGTTTTTGGGCGGTACCGCCGCCATTGGTGTTTCCTTGATGTGGGTAAAATTTAGCCGCCTAATTAATGTGAGACGGTTTTTTCAGGTTACCGGCGTTTTCTTGCTGCTGTTTTTGGTCCAAATCGCCATTTATTCTTTCCACGAATTCTGTGAGGCGGGTATATTTCCGAATAGCGACGCCTGGCATGCCGCCACCGAACCCTATTCGCCAGACGGTATGTACGGCAAATGGTTTTCGCTGATCTTGGTTGCGACCTCAGCGCTTTGGCTTGCTGGTGCCTGGCTCATGGATAAATTCAGTCACAAGAAAAAGCCCGAGCACGGTACGACTTACCCCGCCGAAAAACTTAATTAACCCGCTTCCACTTCAATGCGCAATCACCGAAAATCACGCTTCTTATTAATTTTGCTGACCGGCATTTGGTCCAACAGTTACGCTCTGGAGTCATCCTTGTCCCCGCAGCAGACTGTGGAAGAACTGATGGGGCAAATTGATTGGCATTATCAACAAGCCGCCAAAAAACTTAGGGCCGACCTCCCAATGGATGAACAATCCAATGAAGATTTTAAGGAACTGCACAAACTTTTTGCTCAACTAAAAACCAGTTACAAACCGATGTACCGCTCCAGCGAACAAGAATGGACCGGCTACACTGACCGTGTTGTTTCTTCCCTGGACAATGCTGAGGCGGCTTGGAGACTCGGTGATTTTGCAGCGGGAAAAACGGCGTTAACGCAATTGGAAGCAGAGCGTGACCGCGCGCACCAAGAATTTCATCCGGGTTTTTTTGGCCGCATGAAAAGAATTTTTTCAAAACATAAAAAAGAGGAGAAAAAGTAGTTATGAATAGAAAGATCTGGACCGTTGGCTTGCTGGCGGTACTCACCCAATTAATGCCAAGCAATGTCCACGCACATTTGCGAAATTTTTTAGATACCTATGGTTATGACACACTGAAGAAAAACCATAGTGAGATGGAAATTCACACCGATCTAAATGATCCCGATGATGGAGATCGCTATTGGTACAACCAAACCGAGGTTGAATATGGATGGACTGATCGTTACACCATGGGGATTTACGGTGTATTTATCGACGGTAAAGGATTTTCCGCATTAAAGATTGAAAACCGTTATCGGTTGGCAGAAAAAGGGCAATGGCCAGTGGACACCGCGCTCTATTTCGAAATCAAAGACGCCAATGATCACAAGGACCAAGATGAATTTGAAGCTAAGGTGATTTTGGAAAAGAATATCGACAAATGGAACATAGCGGTAAACCCAATTATCGAGTGGGAACGGGAAATCAAAGCCAATGGGGACACGGAATGGGAAGCTGAGTCGGGATTGGCCGCTGGTGTTGCCTACAAATTAGGCGGCGTTGTAACTCCCGGAGTTGAAGTTTTCTTTGCCGAGAATAAGAGCCGCATCACGCCGGGTCTCTACATTGATATTTTACCGGAAGTGCGATTTAACATCGGCGTGGGACTTGGTCTCGAATCAAAGGCTGACGATGCCCAGATAAAGACCATCCTCGAAATAGAATTTTAACTAACATTTATTTTGAGTTGTTGACTGTCCGCAGGGGATATGGATAAATATCTCGATGGACAAATGTCCCGTATGTGGAAAGCCGGTAATCCCTAACACCACCAACTGCGCAAATTGCGGAATTAATTTTGCCCCGGCATTCAGCACCAAGACCAAAGCCGGAATCGCTCTCGTTGTTCTGGCTGTGCTTTGGATTGTGTTTAAGCCCTCATCTCACAAGGAGGGCACGACCGCTACCGCATCATCGGAAAATTCCGCTCCAACCGTAAATCCAGACGAGCCGATTCTTAAGCATTTTCAAGAAATGAGCCCACTCGAGCAAGAAAACTATTTGTATGCCGCGCTGGATAACAACTTCGCAACGATAGGCAACAAGCAACCCGAAACTCTGGTCGCCCTATTCAGTCAACGCATCGACATTCTGCTAAACCATATTTATCGATTGCATCAACATATGGAGGATGCGTTCGCCAAAATTCCCAATGACGGACAAGTGGTGCATTTTACGTCCGATGCTGACTATGTAGTTCAGAAAAAATGGACTGATCAGTTGGCAACCGGATGGAAAATTGTCGACGATATGCCATCGTTATCACCATTGGCGGAAGGTTATCTGCGCAACATTCTTTCTTTGCCCAATTCTTATCGCTACAAAGCCTTTCAAGCGCTCATGAAAATAACACGGTCAGATCCGGAACAGGTCACATTGTGTATTGAGTTGGCGACTGATCGAGATATGGGCATCCGTCGGGGAGCAATAAAAAAGCTGGGCGAAATGGGGCCCCGTGCGATTAACGCGCTCCCTTTTCTCCAGAATCTCGATAGTGAATTGGAAAAACCCAATGTTCGAATTAATAGCGTGACTTCATCCAGTGGGCGGCGTGTGGTGGCGGTGGTCCAGCCAAGTCCATACTTACAAAGACCGGATATTGGCAAACTTGATATCAGCGACTTAGAACGAACTGAAATTAAAAGGACAATTCAAAAAATTCAGGGTCAAGGGGTAGAACATTGATACCAAATCAACGCGGTTCAACTGTAGTTTGGATTTTATTAGGTGTTGTTGGTCTGGTAGTTCTATTCATGTTCACATCCTTACCAATACATTTGTTTGGCGCCAAGTTTCGCTACAACGTTAAACCAGGCGAGACACTGCGATTCGAATCCGTTTCAACAATCTCTGTACTTGATAGCGGGATTCCATTGGAGAACACCACGGTGCGGCTCAGTAAGCATTTCGAAGTTCTCGATCGCGAAGGATTGGCAAGCAAGTTTACGCTTCGGACGGCTTTTGATGGACTCGATGTTTCCTGGGGCGTGCCCGTTCCCCGTGAAGAAAGATTTGAGGGGGGATATTTTCGGTCTCTGCAGAATGACCAGAAGATCACAGTTATGGGCCGGTATTTGATTCCGATGGTAGGTCCTACCGTCGATTATCATCGCGCGCGCGCCATCCTGCAAGAAAAGGCCGCAGGTATTGGAAAAACAGAACCAGATGAAGCTAAGCGCTTGGCCTTTCTTTTGAATTACGTGAATCGCGAGGTTAATGATTGGGTCCAGGATCTTGATCGTCAAACTTTACGAGAGGAAGCCGCCGCCTATGCAAAATACCCGCCGTTGGATCCTGACCCTCTTAACTCGGTGGCCCGGTCGTTAGCGGTTGGTTCTCTTAACTTCCGTCCAGCGCAAGAAATTATTCAATTTCCTGAAGGGCGATTTGGCCGGGGGGATTCTTGCTCATTCGAAGGCCAGAACATGTTTCTGCAGTCACAATTTTTCACCTTTAAATTTCTTTTGCCCACCGCTTTTCGTGTGTCCGGTTTCAAAACCATAGGCGATCATATGTTCGCTATTTTGGAATGGAAAGAAGAAGGTGTGATTGCTCAAGTTAGTCCCATGCCGCACGTTGTGGGACTGAAACAAGAATCCGCGTTACAAGGTCAGACCGAAGGGAAAATGTGGCTGCGTTTGGACAACGGATTTGTGGAAAAAGTTGAGGGATCATTCAAAGGGACGTTTGACAAAAATTCGATCGACATTAATAAGTTGAAGCTTTTTACCAATGGGGCGGGGAATTCAATGGGTGACAAACTCGAAGTTAATGGGACGATTTCGTCCAAACGGATCTAAATGAGATCTCGCGCATTATTGGTAATAGTTCTAGCTCCGCTGCTGATGTTTTGGGCCCCGGTCCGTGCGCGCATCATTGGCCTGCGTCCGCGTTATATTTACGACCGGAAAACTGCGCCGCAATATCTAGGAACAGTCCAACTCCAGGTATATGTTATTCGCCCTTCGGGAAAAGACGAAGTGATCGATGGCCCCTTCAATACCGAACTTCGTTCACAACTTAAAGTATCAGACGCTCAAGCCGGAGGTTGGGGTGAGGTGGAGGTATCCTACGACTCGCTCCAGATTGAATCACCAGGTTCGGCATTAGCCGTTGTTAACAAAGACGGTGAAAATCTTGCCTATTGGAACACTGCGTTTCGGATGAATAGTCGCGGAGAAATTGAATCTCTCGACCATGTACAAAAAAAAGAAAAGGCTCATTGGCAATACGTCGAATCTCAGCGTAGTTTGATGCGGGCATTTATGAATGACAATCCCAATTTGACCGCAGAAGGATTGGTCGATTTGCTGAACATCAGCGACACAAAACAAAACAAGGCCACCGCGATGATGCTCGAAGAAGATATTCTTGCCGTTACGAGGAATTCACCCTCGGCTGTCCCACGTGTTCCTAATATGAATTTAGGCGATGTGTATACCGTGTCCAGCCGGCCTTTCTTTAAGTTTCCAGAGAATCGAATCAAACCAGGCACTGTTTTGACTCAGGATTGGTACGACCAGCTGCACTGCCGGTTATTTCGTTTAAAAGTTAGGCTGCCCTTAGATTTTCATTTTAACTCCGTGGGGTCCGCCTCAGGGAGTCTCAATCTTAGATGGGATACTCCGGTCGTAGCGGAAGTGGCCGATATCCCAAGCGAGCTGCAGCCCTATTTTCAAACTCTCCAACCAGCTGGCGTTTATTCTGGAAAATGTTCAATTAACGGCAGCGATGGATTCCTCCAGCAATGGGAGGGGAATTATTCCTTCCAACTGAATATGACTCCGAGCCAGCTGAGAGCATTGCTGCCATTGCTCAAGCTTCCGCATGAGCCGATTGTTCCTGATGATGCAGTTGGTTTAGAGGTGTCGGCAGTTCAAAAGCTAAACCGCCTCTAACATTCATTGATTCGTTTCATTTCATCAATTAGTGTTTTATAATCCCGCGCCGAAATAAATCTACTCAACGACGAGGGATCCAAAAACATGACACTATTTGAGCCGCTTTTTAGCGACCAGTACGCCTCTTACGAAAAAATTGCTTTAGTCACCAATGTCTTAGTTGCTTTCGCCGGTTTGTTCTACGCCTTGCTTTTGATGGGACAAGTCAAAAAAGCCGACAAAGGCACACCGCGCATGCAGGAAATTGCGCGCGCCATCCGTGAAGGTTCGAACGCCTACCTCTACCGCCAGTTTCGCGTCATCGGTGTTTTGATCGCGATCATTACCGTGGGCCTCTATTTTGCCGCCAAGCTTTCCGGATCTGTTGTGGAAATTGCTTGGGGCCGGGCCCTCTCTTTCTTGGTGGGTTCGTGCTTTTCGGCGTTGGTCGGTTTTGTTGGTATGCGCCTGGCGACAATGGGAAATCTGCGTGTAGCAGCGGCCGCACCCAAAGGTTTTGGCGGCGCTCTCCAGCTTGGATACCGCACCGGTACCATTACTGGAATGTTGACCGATGGATTGGGACTGCTCGGTGGCTCCATTATCTTTTTGATTTACGGCGAACATGCGTACGAAGCGCTTTTGGGTTTTGGTTTCGGCGGAACACTTTTGGCTTTGTTTATGCGCGTGGGCGGCGGAATATTCACCAAGGCCGCAGATGTTGGCGCTGATCTCGTGGGTAAACTCGAGAAAGGAATTCCCGAAGACGATCCGAGAAATGCCGCCACTATTGCTGATAACGTCGGCGACAACGTGGGTGATTGCGCGGGAATGGCCGCAGACATTTTTGAAAGTTACGAAGTGACCATTGTGGCCGCTATGATTTTGGGTTTGGCCAGCTTTGGACACAAAGGGGTTATCTTCCCGCTTTTGGTTCGCGCCATTGGCGTGATCGCGAGCATCATTAGTACCTACAGCGTGCGCGCTGGAGAGAAAGGCGATGTGGCAGAAGCGATGAGCTCGGTCAATCGCGGGTTCGTCATTGGTTCTGTGCTCAGCATCGTCGGATTTTTCATTCTCGGCTTTTTCTATCTTCGTTTCGATGCTTCCTACTTAGTTCAATATCCGCAAGCAGCTTTGGGTTTCCCAATCAGCGGGGACGGTATTGCGAACATCGCCGGTCTTCCTTTCTGGGCCAACTTCGGTATCGCGGGGCTTGATATGCGTCCGGCCTGGACTTGTTTTATCGGAATCATCTTGGCGATTGGTTTGAACAAAGTTACCGAGTATTTCACTGGCACCGAATATTCACCGGTCAAATCACTGGTCAAATCATGTGAAACCGGACACGCCACCAACATCATTCAAGGTTTTGCGGTGGGATATGAGAGCGCGGTGGCGGCGGTTTTGGTTATCTGCGGCGCGATCATCTCGAGTGTGCTGGTTTATGGCGGCACCAATCCAACCTTTGTCGCTTACGGTGTGGCCATGTGCGGCATCGGAATGTTGACTCTTACCGGCAACACCATCTCCATGGACGTTTTTGGCCCGGTAGCCGACAACGCCAACGGTATCGGTGAAATGGGTTACGACAAAAAAGCCATGGGTGAGGCCAGTTACAAAGAATCTCGTCAGATTTTGGCTGACTTGGACGCGGTGGGAAATACCACCAAAGCCATCACCAAAGGAATCGCGATAGGTTCCGCGGTCATTGCTGCGGTTTCGCTGTTCAACAGCTTCATTGTGTCTGTGGGTTCCGGTGGACAAGGTGAAAGCTCCAAGATCAGCATGGACGTTTTCAACTCCGTGGCGGCCATGCTTACCATTTCCGATCCAACTCTTTTCATCGGAATGTTGATTGGCGCGGCAGTGCCATTCTTATTTAGCTCCATGACCATTCGCGCAGTAGGCCGGGCCGCGTTCTTGATTGTTAAAGAATGTCGCCTGCAATTTCGCGACAAAGCCATTTGGGAAGGAACTAAGAAACCTGACTACGGCCGCGTGGTAGACATTTGTACCGCTGAGGCCCAGAAGGAATTGGTGGGGCCGGGCTTGCTCGCAATTTTGGTCCCGGCTGCGGTTGGATTTGGCTTAGGCACCATTGCCTTGGCTGGATTTTTGGCAGGAATGATTGTGTCGGGTCAGATGCTCGCCGTATTTATGGCAAACGCCGGCGGAGCCTGGGACAATGCCAAGAAGATGGTGGAAGATGAACCTGTGGATTTTGAAGCTAACACTGGTAAAGGAAGCGAGAAACACAAAGCCGCCATCACGGGCGACACCGTCGGAGACCCGCTGAAAGACACCGCAGGTCCTGCGGTAAACCCTCTTATCAAAGTGATGAACATGGTGAGCTTGCTTATTATAGGGCTCACTCTTCCCTACGATCAGAAATTCGTCAAGCATCTACAGAGCTTGAACGTTCCCATCGTGGGCAACGATCGCGGACCCGCTTACTGGATAATTATTTTTATTTGCTTAGGCGGGTTGGTTTGGGCGGTTTGGCAGTCTAAGCGCGAAGCTCGACACAATCACTAAACGCTCTGCGATGTTTTTAACCAACGTCGGGCAGATGAAACGATCATAATGACCGAACAGGTCATCATGATGACAGTGAGGGCGGCGTTTAGATAACCGGTAAACGCTTTGCCGGGTTGTTCGGCCAACGGCAAAAAATTGTGTGTGATGCTTTGCCAACCTGCCGTTAATGTCGTGGTGGCCACAAAAATCAAGGGTAAGAAAGTCACCCAGGCGAATTGTCGTTTCCCCATATTGATGATCACCGTTGTTCCTACGCACAAAGCGATCACCGCCAAAAGTTGATTAGCAATTCCAAACATCGGCCAAATCGTCGAAACACTTCCCGTCAAAATAAAATACGACCAGGCCGCGACCACAAGACCGCTCGCAATCACCGCGCCCGGCATCCAATCGGTGCGTTCAAAAGGTTTGTAGATTTTTCCCAGAAATTCCTGCGCGATAAACCGGGCCACGCGTGTTCCCGTGTCGATGGTGGTAAGAATAAACAGCGCCTCGAACATAATTGCGAAGTGGTACCAATAAGACATCAGATTTTTCATTCCCGGCAGCGCTGAGAACACCTGGGCCATGCCAATGGCGAGAGAAACCGCCCCGCCGGTGCGCCCCGCCACGTTTTCGCCAACCTCCGCCGCCAACTCCGGCAGATTGACCGTCCCCATGCCCAGAGTTGCGAACTTGGCCACGGGAACATTGATGGCAAAATAATCTCCGGGATGAAGCGCGGAAGCAGCAATGAGTGCTGTAATTCCCACGAGACCTTCCAAAAGCATCGCCCCATAAGCAATTGGTCGAATATCCATTTCATTGCTGATCATTTTGGGCGTGGTGCCGGAGGAAACCAAGGCGTGAAAACCGGATATGGCGCCGCAGGCGATGGTGATAAAAACAAATGGAAATAGCTTCCCGGGGATAATCGGGCCTCCGCCCGCGGTAAATGAACTAAACAGTGGTTGATGCAGCGGAGGGTTTACCCAAATAAGCCCGATGATGAGGAAAGCGATGGTGCCAAGCTTCATGTAAGAACTTAAGTAATCGCGCGGGCAAAGCAGCATCCACACCGGAAGAATGGAAGCAATAAATCCGTAGGCTGCGATGGCCAAGGTGACGCCCGCGGGGGAAAGCGTAAGCAGGCCGCCGAATGAGGAAGCCGCCACATTTCGTCCGAAGATAACCGCGGCCACCAAACCGATGACGCCGATAGTTGTGGCCTCCCAAATTTTCCCTTTGCGAAACCGATACATATAAAGCCCCATGAAGAGGGCGAGCGGTATCGAGCAGGCGATGGTAAACACCCCCCAGGAGCTTTCCTGCAAGGCATTCACGACGGCCAGTCCCAAACCAGCCAAAGCCACTATAATCACAAACAACACCGCAATCGCGGTGGTAAGACCAGCGGTCGGCCCAATTTCATGCCGGGCAATCTCGGCCAGGGATTTTCCGTTGCGGCGGGTGGAGGCGGTGAGAATAATGAAATCTTGGACCGCACCCGCCAACACCACGCCAATTAAAATCCATAGGAACCCGGGTAGAAAACCAAATTGGGCCGCTAGGACTGGGCCAATTAAAGGACCGGCACCGGTAATGGCCGCGAAATGATGGCCAAACAGCACCCATTTGTTGGTGGGGTGGTAATTTTCTCCGTCGTAAAGTGCATGTGCCGGCGTTTGGCGATTGGGATCCAGCGCCACGACTTTGGAGGCGAGAAAGGCGCTGTAATAGCGGTAGGCAATGGCCAGCACACAAAGCGTGCCTATCATGAATGGAAGTGCGTGCATAGGCGGCGGATATTACTTAATATGCATTTATATGAAACGAACTACCCTACTTCTTGCCTCGTTAGCCGTTTTAATATCCTCTGCTCCGCTTTTCGCCAAAGTGTTTCTCCGTCCGTTTGACATCAATAAATTGCCTCCGCTGGAACACAAAGGAAAAATCGTGGAAGCCGCACGATGGATGGATAAGAATGGCGCCAATGTTGTTCTTATAACCGAAGAAAAAGAAGGTCCCGCTGTTTACGCTTACCATTACCTTTTGGGTAAACCCAAACCGAAACTAGAATGGAAAATGAAAGACACGGTTGCCGGTTTTGTAAATAAAAGTTTCTCCATCACTGATCTCGACAACAACAACGTGGCTGAAGCCACTTTTGTTTATAAAAAGAGCAACCAATTGAAACTGGTTATGCTTGAGGGGAAAAAGATTTATTCCATGGCCGGCGATTCGAAATCCGATAAAGCGCTTAATTCCAAACCCGAATTTAAGCAGCATGCGACCGCGGTTTGGGGTAAAATTTCCGAGCAGAAACCCTAATTTTGGCGGGAACTCGCCCCGAGAAAAATTAGTTATACTCGGAACCTAATTAATCGACTTAAGGAGATATCTCATGGAAACTGCAACAAGACCCATCCAACTTGGCGACATCGCGCCTGACTTCGAACAAGAATCCACTGAAGGCTCAATTAAATTCCACCAATGGGCCGGAAACAGCTGGGTTATCCTCTTTTCTCATCCGAAAGACTACACGCCGGTATGCACAACCGAGCTCGGAACCGTCGCCAAATTAAAATCAGAATTTGAAAAACGCAACGTGAAAGCGATTGGATTGAGCGTCGATCCGTTGGCTGACCACAAAGGTTGGACCAAAGACATCGAAGAAACTCAAGGTTGCAAATTAAATTTCCCGCTTTTGGCCGATGGCGATAAGAAAGTGTCCAATTTGTACGGCATGATTCATCCGAACGCCAGCGATACCTTTACTGTTCGCTCGGTCTATATTATTGATCCGAACAAGAAAGTCCGGCTCATGATTACGTACCCAGCCAGCACCGGCCGCAATTTCAATGAAATCTTGCGTGTGATTGATTCTCTTCAGCTCACCGACAAACACAAAGTGGCTACACCGGCCAATTGGAAAGACGGTGAAGATGTGATCATCGTGCCAGCCCTCAAAGACGAAGCAGAAATTCAAAAGCTGTTTCCGAAAGGCTACAAGGCCGTGAAGCCTTATCTGCGCATCACGCCCCAGCCCAATAAAAACTAGCCAACACTAGGTTGAGATCCAGCGGCGTTCTACTCCACATTTCTTCCTTGCCGGGACGTCACGGCATTGGAGATTTGGGGCAGGAGGCCCATCAGTTCGCCGGCTTTCTCGCCTCCGCCCGCCAGAAATGGTGGCAGATGTTTCCGCTTGGGCCCCCAGGAATGGGTTCTTCTCCTTATCAAGCGCTGTCTGCTTTTGCGGGGAACCCGCTATTCATCAATCTAGATGCCTTGTATCAGCAAGGCCTATTGACCTCGCGTGATCTAAAAGCCCCGCGCGAGCTGCAAAAAGGAAAAGTCCGGTTTGATGCGGTCCTTAAATTCAAACGCCCGCTCTTCCGCAAAGCTTTTGCCCGGTTTGAGACTGAAACCGGAGAAATTAAAAAAAGCTTTCGGGATTTTTGCAATCAAGAAAAATTCTGGCTGGATGATTACGCGCTCTTTTGCGCGCTCAAAGAAAAAAACCGCGGTGCACCTTGGACTGAGTGGGATCCGAGCCTACGCAACCGCAAACCTGCCGCCTTAAAGGCAGCCAGGGCCCGTTTGGCGATTAAAATCCGCTATCACCAATTTCTGCAATTCCAATTTCACCTTCAATGGTCAAAACTCAAGAAAATCTGCGAAGGTCTGGGCGTCGGCCTCATCGGTGACATTCCAATTTTTGTAGCCCATGACTCCTCTGATGTTTGGGCCAATCAAAAGGTTTTTTGGCTGGATAAGAATGGCCAACCCACATTTGTAGCTGGGGTTCCTCCGGATTACTTTAGCCGCACCGGACAAAGATGGGGCAACCCGCTCTATCGTTGGGATGCGCTTAAAAAAAGCGGTTATTCTTGGTGGGTCAAACGGTTTGAAAAACTCTTTGAGTTGTTTGATTCCACACGGCTCGACCACTTTATTGGTTTTCATAATTACTGGAGAATTCCCGCAGGGCACAGAACCGCGATGCGCGGTAAATGGGTGTTGGGGCCTGGCGCAGATTTCTTTCAGACGTTATTTAAAAAACTAGGACGCCTTAATCTTATAGCCGAGGATTTGGGAGTTGTCACCGACGACGTAAAAGCGCTGCGCGACCGGTTTAAGTTTCCAGGCATGGCGGTGCTGCAATTTGCGTTTGGCGAATCCGATGGAAAAAATCCATTTTTACCGCACAATCTCACGCGGCGCGTCGTAGTTTATACGGGTACCCATGACAATGACACCACCGTCGGTTGGTTCCGTTCTCTTAATCCGCAGATTAAAAAACGAGTGAAAGAATATTTGCAAACCACTGGCCGCGAAATTCATTGGGATTTGATACGGCTGGCGCAGTCAACATGCGCCAACACCGCAATTTTCCCAGCCCAAGATATTTTGGGGCTGGATTCGCGTTACCGGATGAATCGCCCGGGGCTCGCCCGCGGCAATTGGGGATGGCGATTGGAGAAAGGCGCGTTGAAAAATCAACATGCCAAGCGATTGGGAAGACTTACACAAATTTATGGCCGAAGTTAAAACTGAAAGAATTCTTATAGAAAATGTGACGCCTGCAGTTGATGGCGGTCATTTCCCAAGCAAAGCCATTATTGGGGATTCTTTTGTGGTTGAAGCCGATATTTTCCGCGATGGTATTTTGCCAATCAAAGCTACGTTGTTGTGGCGGCTCGAGAAATCACGAAACTGGTCAGAGTCGGTCATGACGGACACCGGCAATGATCGGTGGCATGGATCTTTCCCCATCACCCAGTTGGGCGGGCACGAATTTTTAATTCGCGCTTGGGCCGAATCAGAAGGTTCTAAAACGGATGTGATTGAAAGCGCGGTGTTCCGAGTGGTAGTGGACAGGCCAGTGGCCCGATTTGGGGCGTGGTATCAAATGTTTGTCCGTTCTCAGGGGAAAACACCGGGCAAAAGCGGAACATTTAAAGATGCACAGGCACGCTTGGAAGACATTAAAAAAATGGGATTCCAAGTATTGTATTTGGAGCCCATTCATCCCGTTGGCCGCACTGCGCGCAAAGGCCGCAACAACAGTTTAAATGCGGGTCCGAATGACCCCGGTTCACCGTGGGCGATTGGCAATGAAAATGGCGGGCATACCGCGATTGAGCCGGCGCTTGGAACATTAAAAGATTTTGAATCATTTGTAGATGCGGCCAATGAGTTGGGAATGGAAATTGCGTTGGATTTTGCACCGCATTGTTCTCCCGATCATCCCTGGGTAAAACAACATCCGGAATGGTTTTATCACCGGCCCGACGGCACCATAAAATGTCATGAGAATCCGCCCTACAAATACGAAGATATTTACCCGCTAAATTTTGATTCTGCAGATTCCAAGCGGCTTTATCAGGCGCTGCTTGAGATCTTTTTATTTTGGATCGAACGTGGCGTTAAAATATTCCGGGTAGACAATCCGCACACCAAGCCCGTGGCATTTTGGGAATGGGTGATACACGAGGTCCAGAAAAAACATGATGGCGTTATATTCTTGGCAGAAGCTTTCACCCGGCCAAAAATGATGAAAGCGCTTTCCAAAGCGGGCTTCACACAATCCTATACCTATTTTATTTGGCGAAATTTTAAACAAGAGATTGTTGATTACGTAAATGAATTATCGACCACCGATATGAAATATTATTTCCGCCCCAATTTTTTTGTGACCACGCCCGATGTTCTGCCGCCGGTTTTACAAAACGCCGGGGCGCCGGCTTTTAAAATGAGATTGGCGCTCGCGGCCACGTTGTCTCCGACCTATGGCATCATCAATGGATTCGAATTGCTGGAGAACAAACCTGTTCCCGGTACTGAAGAATACACCGACTCAGAAAAATACGAGATCAAAACCCGCAATTGGGACCAACCGGGAAATATCAAAGACTATATTTCCAAAATAAATTTAATCCGGCGCAGCAACCCGGCGCTGCAGGCCTTGGACAATATTTATTTTGCAACCACCGACAACGAAAGTGTTCTCGCGTATGTAAAAACCAATCAAGACCGGTCAAATGTGCTGGTGGTGGTTCTCAACCTGGATCCCAATCGGGCCCAGGAAGCCAAGGTTCATTTGCCGATGGATAAAATGGGGCTGGCTTGGGACGCTAAGTTTGATGTACACGAACTCTTAAGCGGCTCCAATTATCAGTGGGGCGAATATAATTTTGTCCGCGTTGATTCGCAAAAAGATCCCGCCCAAATATTCCAACTGCGTAAATAATGAGCTTGAAAACGATGCCTTCACCCAAACTCACCGAACAAGATCTGTTTCTTTTTAACGAGGGCTCACATTTTCATCTGTTCAATAAATTAGGGGCCCAAATTTCCGATGACGGCTGCACTTTTTCCGTATGGGCACCGAACGCGAAATTTGTTTCGGTGATTGGTGATTTTAACGACTGGGATAAATCGGCGCACCCACTATCAGCGCAGGGTTCCTCTGGGATTTGGTCTGTCTTGGTGGAAGGGGTGGAACAAGGCCAACGCTATAAATTTCATATTGAATCGCAAGTGAACGGATATGTGGTGGATAAGGCCGATCCGTTTGCGTTTACCGCCGAAATTCCGCCGCAAACCTGTTCACGTGTGTGGGACTTAAATTATCACTGGTCGGATCAGGCCTGGATGAATTCACGCCGCGATAAAAACGCATTGAAATCCCCAGTGTCCATTTATGAGCTGCATTTGGGTTCTTGGATGCGGGTACCAGAGGAAATGAACCGGCCCCTTACCTATACCGAATTGGCCCCCAAGCTGGCTGCGTATGTGAAGCAAATGGGTTTCACGCATGTGGAATTGATGCCGGTCATGGAACACCCGTTCCACGGTTCATGGGGTTATCAAGTGACCGGGTATTTCGCGCCCAGTTCCCGCTATGGAACGCCGCAAGACTTTATGTTCTTGGTGGATCATTTGCACCAAAATGGGATCGGAGTCATTTTGGATTGGGTACCGTCCCATTTTCCGAATGACGAACATGGATTGTCTTTTTTCGATGGGACTTGTTTGTATGAGCACGCTGATCAGCGGCAGGGATACCACCCAGACTGGAAAACCTCTATTTTTAATTATGGCCGCAATGAAGTGCGGTCGTTTCTTATTTCCAATGCCATATTCTGGATGGATGTTTACCATGTGGATGGATTACGCGTGGATGGCGTGGCCTCTATGCTTTATCTGGATTATTCGCGCAAAGAAGGGGAGTGGGTTCCCAACGAACACGGTGGGAGGGAAAATACCGCGGCCATTTCATTTCTTAAGCGCATGAACGAGGAAGTTTATCGTGACCGGCCAGGTGTACAAACCTATGCCGAAGAATCAACCGCCTGGGCCATGGTAACCCGTCCCACTTTCGCCGGCGGTCTCGGATTTGGTTTTAAATGGGACATGGGATGGATGCACGACATTTTGCGCTATATGTCCAAAGATCCGGTTTTCCGCAAACATCATCAGAACGACTTAACATTCCGCATGCTCTATGCATTCACAGAGAATTTTGTGCTTTCTCTGTCGCACGATGAAGTGGTGCATGGCAAAGGCTCGTTGTTGGCCAAAATGTCTGGCGATGATTGGCAAAAATTCGCCAACCTGCGTCTGCTCTATGGAATGATGTTCGCGATGGCCGGCAAAAAGCTTTTGTTTATGGGTGACGAATTTGGCCAAGGCCGCGAATGGGACCACGACGGCAGCCTCGATTGGCATTTGTTGAATTATCCGCAGCATCAAGGAGTAAAGCGGTTGGTCCAGGATTTAAACCGTCTATATAAAAATGAACCTGCGCTGTATGAACAAGATTGCGAACCGGCTGGATTTGAATGGGTGGACTGCAATGATTCTGAGCAAAGCACCCTATTCTTTTTGCGCCAGGGCGGCGGCAGCTCCATCCTGGCCGCGCTTAACTTTACACCGCAGCCTCGCCACAACTATCGCGTGGGAGTTCCTGGAGGATCCTTTTGGCGGGAGATATTAAACACTGACGCCGGAATATATGGGGGAAGCGGGGTAGGAAACCAGGGCGGAATTAAATCTGAAAGCATCCCCTGGCATAATAGGCCGAACTCCTTAAACTTGATTTTACCGCCACTTGGCGCGCTATTTTTGAAAAGGGAGGGTTAGTGGAGAAGTACATCTGTATTCACGGGCACTTTTATCAACCCCCGCGCGAAAACCCCTGGCTCGAATCCATCGAACTCCAAGACTCCGCTTATCCTTATCATGATTGGAATGAACGGATAACCGCGGAATGCTACGGTCCCAACGGCACCTCGCGCATCTTGGATGGTTCCGGCCGCATAATTAAAATCATAAACAACTATTCCCGCATCAATTTTAATTTTGGACCCACCTTGCTGAGCTGGATGGAAGATCATGCGCCCCAGGTTTACCGCTCCATCTTTGAAGCTGATCTGCAAAGTCAAAAACGTTTTTCCGGACACGGTTCGGCCATCGCCCAGGTTTATAACCACATCATTATGCCGCTGGCAAATTCGCGCGATAAATTCACCCAAGTATTTTGGGGACTTAAAGATTTTGAATTTCGGTTTGGACGCAAACCCGAAGGCATGTGGTTGGCTGAGACCGCGGTTGATTTGGAAACGCTGGAAATCATGGCGGACATGGGAATTAAATACACCATCTTGGCGCCGCACCAAGCCAAACGTGTGCGTGAATTTGGCACCAATGATTGGAGCATAACCGCCGAAGCCACCATTGATCCAACTCGCGCGTACCAGCAAAACCTTCCTTCCGGAAAATCCATTGCGATCTTTTTTTATGACGGACCCATTTCCCGGTCGTTGGCGTTTGAACGGCTGTTGGAGAAAGGGGAAAACTTGGTGAACCGGCTTATGGGTGGTTTTTCACAAAACCGGCATTGGGCCCAGTTGATCAACATCGCGACGGACGGAGAAACTTATGGCCATCATCATCGCTACGGTGATATGGCATTGGCCTACGCGCTCAACCATATTGAAACCAATAATTTGGCGCACCTGACTAATTACGGCGAGTTTCTCGAGAAATTCCCGCCCACCTTTGAAGTGGAAATTGTGGAACGCACTTCCTGGAGCTGTGCACACGGCGTGGAACGCTGGCGCAGCAACTGCGGCTGCAACTCCGGCGGAAGGCCTGGTTGGAACCAAGCTTGGCGGACTCCTTTGCGCGATGCATTTGATTGGCTGCGAGATGCCATTGCGCCGCTTTATGAACAGAAAGCGAGCCAATTACTCCGCGATCCATGGATGTCACGCAATGACTATGTGGAATTGTTGTTCGACCGATCCAATGAAGAAGTGGACGATTTCCTGGCGCGCAATGCGGTCCGCCCATTGAACGATGAAGAAAAAGTGACGGTGCTCAAATTATTGGAGATGCAGCGCCAAGCGATGCTGATGTATACCAGCTGCGGCTGGTTTTTCGACGATATTTCCGGAATCGAAAGCGTTCAGGTGATTGAATACGCGGCCCGGGCCATTCAATTGGCCGAACAATTGTTTGGCCAATCTTTTGAAACCGGGTTCCTTGAACGATTAGAGCAGGCCAAAAGCAACTCACCTGATTTTTTAAACGGCCGGAAAATCTACGAAAAGATGGTCGAGCCTGCGGCCATGGATTTGAAGAAGGTAGGGGCGCATTACGCCATAAGTTCATTGTTTGAAAATGGATTGGAGCAACCCAACACCTATTGCTACTCGATTGAGTACGAAGATTATAAGACCTACATGGCCGGTAAGGCCCGCATGGTAGCGGGATGGATTCGCGTGACATCTGAGGTAACCAAAGAATCCGAACGTTTGTCCTTCGCCATCCTGCACCTGGGCGATCACAACATCAACGGCGGTGTTTGTGCATTTCAAGGCCCGGAAGCCTATGGGGAAATGTTGGATGAGATGACCCAATCCTTCAAGAAAGCTGACTTCACTGAAACCATTCGCTCCATGGACCGCCATTTTGGAAACTCCACCTATTCTCTCAAGTCCTTGTTCCGGGATGAACAACGGAAAATTGTCAGCTCCATCTTGGAATCAACTTTGGGCGATGCAGAAACAGTATTGCGCCAGATTTACGAGAACAATGCCCCGCTTATGCGGTTCTTGGCAGATTTGTCGGCACCACTTCCCAAAGCACTGCAAGCAGCGGCGGAGTTTACGTTGAATGCGAACTTAAGGCGGGCGCTTGAGTCAGAAGAAATGGATTTTGAGCGGATTACTGCTTTATTATCAGAAGCCAAAGACGCTCGCGCTTCTTTAGACGCTCCTGGCTTGGCCTATGCGCTGCAGCGCAATTTCGCACGGGTGATTGAGCAAATTTGGGCTGATCCGGAAGACAATGAATTGTTTTCCATTTTGGTCGAAATGGTGAACCTCGTTAAATCGCTGCCATTTGACGTGGATTTGTGGAATGTTCAGAACAGCTTCTATGAATTTTCGCAAAGACTCTATCCAAAAATGAAACAGGAAGCGGACAGTGGTGATGATTCAGCAATCGCCTGGGTGAAATCTTTTTTGTCAGTGGGAGAGAAGCTGAGAGTAAAAGTAGATTAGCTGTGGTGAAACAGGCTTTCGGTAGCGAGTGGTTTGCTTCTACGCAGTAAATCCTCAAATGCATTGGCGGTAAGCGGCTCGCTGAAATAAAAACCCTGCACTTGATCGCATTTTAGATGCCGTAAAAAGTTTAGTTGTCCTTCCGTCTCAACTCCTTCAGCCAATACATTCATATTAAGTCCGTGCCCCAATCCAATGACCGCGGTGGCAATAGCAGCATCACCTGCATCAATAGTCAGATCGTGCACAAACGATTGGTCCATTTTTAAAGTGGTCACCGGCAGTCGCTTTAAATAATTGAGCGAGGAATAACCTGTGCCGAAGTCATCGATGGAAAATCCAACACCCATGGCTTTAAGTGCATGGGGGATGTTCATGGCGCTGCCGTTTAATTCCATGAGAATACTTTCCGTAAGTTCCAAATCCAGACAATCCGGGGGAAGACTGGTTTCTTTCAATACGCGTTCCACGGTTTCAATGATATTTGATTGGCGCATTTGACGGGCTGAAACGTTCACACCCACTTTAAGCCAGGGAAATCCTTGGTCGATCCAAAGTTTGTTTTGCTGGCAAGCCATGCGGAGCACCATTTCGCCAATAGGGATAATGAGTCCGGAGTCCTCCGCCCATTGCATGAACACCGACGGAGTAATTAGCCCCAGCTCCGGATGGCGCCACCTGAGCAAAGCCTCCATTCCTACAATGTTGCTGGTCGCAATATTAATTTGCGGTTGGTAATAAACTTCAAATTCATTTTTCTCGAGCGCCCGGCGCAAACCGTTGTCGAGCGAGAGCTGTTGGAAAACTTCGGCTTTCATGCTCGGATCAAAAACTTGGAAATTGTTGCGGCCCCGGCGTTTGGCGCGGTACATCGCGGTGTCGGCGTTCTTGAGCAGAGTGGCGGCGTCTTGTCCGTCGTAGGGATAAACACTAATACCGATGGAGCCCGTGGTGTATAAGTCCTGGTTTTCGAAATGGAAAGATGGGCGGATGGATTCCAAAATTTTCTCAGCGAGCGCGGTGATTTCTTCCAAGCGCTTTACGCCGGTGATTAGAAGCATGAACTCATCACCGCCGAGTCGTGCCACAATATCAGTTGAACGCAGGCAGCGTTTTAGGCGCTCAGCCACACCGATTAGCAAGCGATCGCCCATATCGTGACCAAGCGTGTCATTAATTACCTTAACGCGGTCTAAGTCGAGAAACAAAACACCTAGAAGTTCTTGATGGCGCGAGGCCAAGGCCAGTGCATGGTTCAATTGTTCACGGAAAAGGGCTCGGTTGGGGAGATTGGTGAGAGCATCGTAATAGGCCATGTGAGTCATTGCTTCTTGTGCGCGCTTGCGCTTGGTGATGTCGGTGAACACACCGAGATAATTAATAATTTCACCTTGAGCGTCACGGATCGAAGAAATCGTCAGCCACTCCGTATAAAGTTCACCGTTTTTCTTTTTGTTCCAAATCTCTCCTTGCCAGAAACCGTGTTTGGAAATGGTGCTCCACATTTTCTTGTAGAACGAAGGTTTGTGCTGACCGGATTTAAGCAGGCTTGGGTTTTTTCCGAGGACATCTTGCGGCAGGTAACCGGTAATTTTTGTAAAGGCGGAATTGATGGCGACAATATTATGATGGATATCAGTGACCAACACGCTTTCAAGCATGTTGTCGATCACTTGCTTGGCGGACAAACTCAGCGGGGAGTTGTAATCCATGGGCGGGATTCTACCACGGTAATTTGAGTTTTTGCTATAAATCACCGTCATGAAACTCAAAAACACCGTGTTGGCCCTTTTGGCCCTTTCTTGGTTGGGGCAGGCCAATTCCGACGAGATAGGAGGGCCCCCCACCTCAAACCAATTGACACTCAAGCAATGTGTGGATTTGGCCGCCCATCAAAGCGAGCAGCTGCAGATGTCGGCGGAGGACATTATCCAGGCCCGGGAGCATATCCGTCAGGCCACCGCCGGGATACTTCCCACCATTGAATGGAATTGGACCCATCTTATACAAGACAGCGATAACGAGTCCGCCTCTGGCAGCGATACCAATTCCTCGCAAAGCCGTCGCCGCACCGACTCAAAATTCTCGGCAAGACAACCACTTTTTTATGGGTTTAGAGAATTCAGCGCGCGTTCCGCATTTAAAGCTCAAACGGAAAAGGAAAAATTCGAATACACGCGTGAAAAAGTTGAGTTGATTGGCCTCACCGCGGAATCTTTTTTCCTGGTGGTGTTGGCGGAAACCGAACGGAAAAATTTGCTTACGTTGATTAAGTTGACTCAAGACCGCATTAAGGAACTTGACGGACGCGTTAATTTGGGAAAATCACGGAACAGCGAAGTAATCAGCGCGGAGTCGCAGCTGGCGTCATTGCAGGCGGATTTGGCTAATACGGACGCTCAAATTGCTGTGAGCCGGGACAACTTGGGTTTTTTGGTGGGGCAAGACGTTAGTAATACATTGTTGGTCGATGTGATGCCCGCGCCCAATCCTATGGAAGATGATAAAAACTTGATCATTTTCATTAACAATCGATCCGATATTAAAGCGCTGCAAGAAACCGTGATTGCACGTCGCTACGGCGTGCGTGTGGCACGCAGTGGTTTTTCACCGCGCGCGGATGTGAGCGGGAATTATTACACGCAGCGTCCCGGCTCTAAGGAAAATATCGATTGGGATGTGTTGTTTAATGTGGACGTTCCACTTTTTCAGGGAGGTGAAGTGGTTTCCTTATCGCGCGAAGCATCTTCCTTGCTGCGCCAAGCAGAATTGGATTTGGAGCGGCTGACGAGACAAGTGGGCAGCGAAATCCGGCAAGCGCGGGTCAATTTAAACTCCGCTATTTCGCAATCCAAAATTTTGGAAGTCGCGTTTGATAAATCCCGGCAGAGTTACCAACTTCAAGTTCGGGAATATCGTTTGGGTCTGGTAAACAATTTAGACGTGCTGCAGGCCATGAACACCATGCAGGCCGCCAAAGAACGATTGGATCAGGCGCAGCTGCAAAGCAAACTCAACTGGCTGCGGCTGCAGATCGCGCTGGAACAGAAGTTGTGACCGCGTCGATAAAAATAATCCAATTTACCGACACCCACTTATTTTCAACTCCATCCCAAAAATTATGCGGCATGAACACCGCGGACTCACTAAACGCGGTGGTCAGTATGGCCAAAAAAAAGAATTGGCCGCCGGATTTGGTGCTCGCCACCGGCGATTTGTCCCAGGACGAATCAAAAGAGTCGTACCGCTCATTTTTAAAAACCTTTTCAGCGTTTAAGCTGCCGGTGTTTTGTTTGCCCGGCAATCACGATGTGCCGGAACGAATGACCGATGTGCTTTCCACCGAGTTTGTTCAGACCACACGCCAAATTATTTTGGATGGCTGGCAGATACTGCTTCTGGACTCCACCGTTCCCGGCCAGCATGGGGGAAACTTAAAAAAATCAGAGTTGGCTTTTCTTAATGAGTGTTTGTATGAAAATGAAAATCTGCACACGCTGGTTTGTCTGCATCACAATGTAATTCCGACCAATACCAGTTGGCTTGATACCATGACGCTTAAAAACAGCCGCGAATTTTTTCAGGTCATAGACCGCTTTTCCAATGTAAAAGGAATACTGACCGGACATATCCATCAAGAATTTTCAGCGCTGCATCGTAATGTTCCAATTTGGGGAACGCCTTCAACCTGCATCCAATTTCTATCTGGAAGCTCTAAGTTTTCGTTGGATCCGCTTCACCCGGGTTTTCGCTGGTTAAATCTCAAAGCCGATGGTTCCATTGAAACCGGAATAAAGCGCGTGGACAAATTCGACTTTACCGCTGATCTCTCCTCCAAGGGCTATTGAAGTCCACCAAACGATTAATTATTTCCGGCCGCGTCCAAGGTGTGGGTTACCGCATGTCAATGTATTACGCCGCGGTGCGTTTGGGTCTTTCCGGTTGGGTACGAAATCTTAGAAATGGATCGGTTGAAGCATTGGCGCAAGGTGAGGATGCCGCAGTGAATGAATTTATTGCCTGGGCGCACAAAGGACCGGAAGCCGCCCGTGTGGATAACGTAGATGTGATAGAAGGATCGGGCGACTATGTTAATTTCGAAATCAAAGACACCTTATGAAAATTCGCGGTGAACTGAGTTTGGGGGGAATTTCCTCCAAAGTCATTCTCGTTGCCAAGCCTGAAGAGAAAGCAGATCATTTGGCGATGAAGCTGGCAGCCTTTGCGATGTTTCTTCCACTGGGGCCGGTGGTTTCACCTGCCATGGATCATCCCGGACTCGCTGGTCTTGAGATCCGGCCTGATGTGTGTGCTTTCAATGATGCTGGGGAAGTTTCGTTGTGGGTTGAATGCGGCGAAGTCTCCATTAATAAACTCGACAAGCTTACACGCCGGCTCCCTGAAACACGAATTGTGGTGATCAAAGCGCAGATGCGCCAAGCCAAACAACTGCGCGAATCTCTAACGGATGAAGTCCGTCATGGCAAACGAATTGAAATCTGGACCTGGCCAGACGCCGAGTCTTTTGATGTGTGGCTGCATGCGATGGAAGACAAAACCGAACTATTCGGCGAGGCTCACGAAATGTCGTTCAATCTTGTGGTCAATCAGATTGCGTACGCAGTTGATTTGGTTTCAGTTTGACGTAGGCCAACCGTCCAAGCCCCAGTGTTAACAGCCCCGCTCCAAACGCGCACACCACGGTGGCACCGGTGGGCGTGTCCCATTTGTAAGAGCCGTAAATTCCGATAAAGCTGGCCACAAGTCCCATGGTCCAACCAAATGCCAGACGGACGCCAACTTTTTCATAAAAGAGCATCGCGGTGACTGGCGGCACAATGAGGAATGAAAACACCAAGAGAACTCCGGCAATAGCCACGCTGGAAGTTACCACCAAACCAAACGTCGCATAAAACAAGAAATCCCACAGGCGAAGGTTTAAACCTAATTTCTCCGCTTCTTTGTGCTGAGTGGAGATCATGAGGAACGGCCGGCGCCACATCCAATGCAGAAATCCAATGAAGGAATAAAGCACCGCCATCTTGATCACTTCATGTGGACTTACCGCGAGCAAATTTCCGACAAGGATGTGTTTGATATGTTCTGCGCCTTCAGGCAAACGGTCCATAATGAGAATGGCGCCGGCAGAAGAGACTGCGTATACAATTCCTATGAACGCCTCTTGTGGAATTTTTCCATGCTTGGTCCGCGTAAAAGCAAAAACCGCCGCCCCCAATAACGTAAAACCCACCGAGAACAAATAGGCCGCTTGTCCGTGCAGGTCATAACCGGCCAAGAACGCGATGGTTGTCCCGAGAGCCGCTACCTGCGCTAGGGACAGGTCGACGAAAATAACGCCGCGTTCAACTACGTGCAGTCCTAAATAGGCATGAATACCGGTTAAAACCAAACAGGCCAGGAATGGCCAAAGTAATAGATGAATTATGTCCATGTAATTATCCTTTGGAGTTGTCGGCCAACAACTTTAAGTTGTGGTCGAGCAAGTCGAAGTAGTTGTTTATATCGGGCTCAGCTCCCACCGACGGTGGAAAGATAAGCAGAGTGGCCCCGGTTTCTTTGGCGATTTTCTCCGGCATCTTGGAATCGAAGTATGGCTCTATCAAGAGTAACGACACATGTTCGTCCTTTATTTGCTTGATCAAGCTTTCTATGTGCGTGGGAGAGGGTGGTACACCAGCCTTGGGCTCAACATAGTTCACCACGTCCAAACCAAATCGTTTGGCGAAGTTAGGCCAGGAGTTGTGATAGGTCACCACTTTCTTGGATTTGAGTCCTTTGGCCATGGCATCCCAGGTTTTTTCCTTGTCGGTCAGTTTGGTTTCGAAGGCGGCTAAGTTGGCTTTGTAAATAGCAGCATTCGCAGGATCCAACACCGCCAATTTATTGGCGATGTTGCGTGCGATCATCCGCCCATTTTCTGGGTCCAACCAGTAATGAGGATTACCAAAAGGATGAACATCTCCTTGTGAACGGTCAACTGTGCCGCTCACTTTCTGGAGAATTTCGCATCCTTGGGATACATCTAAGAACCCTACATTTCCTGGCAGGATTTTTTCATTGCGCGCATTGATGAGGAGCGGCGGGGCCCAGGCTACTTCCAATTCCAAACCAACTTCCACAAACAAGTCGGCGTTGCGCAGATTAAGCAGATAGCTCGGCTTGGCTTCCACAAAATGCGGGTCTTGATACCCTTTGGCAATGGAAGTCACCGTAACCAGATTTCCGCCCACTTCTTTAGTGATGGAGCCCAAGTCGGTGATGGTGGTGACCACTTTGAGCGCTGCTGAAGCCCAACTGTTTATTAATAAGAGTGAGAGCGCTAAAAAATATTTTCGTAGTTTCATATTTATCTCCTTAGAACGGATGGGCACCATGCGGCCCAATGTTGAAAGTCACTTTTAACCAGCCCAAGGTTTCGTCTTCGCCATTGGCTTTGCGAACGCGGCGGGCCTGAATACTGACCAAGCTGAATTCGGATGGATAAAAGGTGATGTAAGCCAAGCCACCTTTTTCAACCGCGTGTTTATCGATGGGAGATGGGGCATAATCCCAGCGACCGCCGGTGCGCCACCGGCGTGCAAACTGATATTCCAGATGGCTGAACGCACCGACAGAAGTTTGTTCAGTAATGTCGGTGATATCACGCCGGGTGTGAAACACCTCGGTTTGCCACATCGCCGAACGGTACACCGCACGGCGAGGATTTTTCCAACGGAAAGTAACATCCGCCGCTGTGACTTCGCTGTGTATTGTGTGCGAGGAGTTGCTTACATCAAGAAACTCACCAGCCGGGCCGAAAGCGCCGCTTAAGCCCACGGTGACATTTGCTGACTCACCCAAATCGAAAAAATTATTCAGGTGGGCCACATAGGTGAGATTTTTTTTGCCGGCTTTTTCGAAGGCCTGGGTGCCATCGGCTTCCTGTGTGGTGAAAGCTTCGCCATCTAGACTCATGAAGAAGAGTGGATTGGGAATATTCCAGGAGACGGAACCGCCGGTACCGGATAAACCTTCTTCACCGAACAACGCTTCATGGATGAGCGGTCGGTCCGCAAACGCGGTTTCAGCGGTGTGCGTCCGGTTGAATTTGCCCATGTTGGCTTTGAACTTTCCAACTTTGAGTCCGAAATTTCCAGGTAAATGGAACCAGGTCAGCGTTCCTTCTTCTATCTCGGCGTCATCCGGCGTGACAGAAAGAATCACGTCTGCCCGGCTGTAAGGGTCGACAATGGCTTGAAACGCTACCTCCGCTTCTTTTAAGTCGAAGGCCGGCACATCTTCTTCACCTGCTGCCAGCACGCGGTGGCCGGCCTCACCTTGAAACCATCCGATAACGCTGATATTCGGATTCATTTGATTTGATGCTTGCAACTGGCTGGCTGCAGGTTCTTCGGCATGAGCCACCAGTGAGAACGCGGACAGCAAAAATAAAATAAATAAATAAAGTTTAAATCGCATAACACCATCCTTTTAATAACAGGGCCAAGTGATGGGCCCTTTTATAGGTCTATGTTTTAAGGATTAAGACTGAGAGGTGTTAGATGGCAGGTGGGGCGCGAGGAAAAGCAGAGGAAAAAGACAGCGTCGGCAAATAAACGGAAACGATTTCCGGCGCGTAGTTGACAACAAAGAAAGTGGGGGCGAGTAATTGCGTTGCAGGCTGGGCACCAACGGTTGGGGTTTGGCAGATGGCGCAGTCTTGGTCACTGAAATTGGTTTTGGTCACATGCGGATGAGCGGCATGCAGGAGCAATGTGAGGATCGCGGGCAATGCCAAGTATAGACCAAGGCGTTTAATCCGAATTGCTATCATCCACATATTAGAGGAAATTAGGAGGAAAGTATGAAGCGCACCACAGGTTTTTTAATTTCAATTTTTATGGCACTGCCGGCAATGGCCGCATTGCACACGGAAAAGGTGAACTACAAAGATGGCAAAACGCCATTGGTCGGATATTTGGCCTATGACGATGCCGCCCAAGGTAAGCGGCCAGCTGTGATCGTGGTCCATGAGTGGATGGGATTAAACTCCAGTGCTAAAAAACACGCCGAAGATGTGGCGGGCATGGGTTATGTAGCTTTTGCGGTTGATATTTATGGAAATGGACAAACCACTGAGGACCCCAAAGTAGCCGCAGATTGGTCTGGGAAATACAAAGCGGATCGAAAACTTTATCGTGACCGCATGACCGCGGGACTCAACGCATTGAAGAAACAATCAATGGTAGACCCCAATAAAATTGCTGCGATTGGTTATTGCTTTGGCGGGACCGGTGCCTTGGAATTGGCCCGCACCGGAGCGCCGCTGGTCGGAGCGGTTTGTTTTCATGGGAGTTTAAACACACCCAATCCGGATGATGCGAAAAATATCAAAGGCCGGATTTTGGTGTTGAATGGCGGCGATGATGGATATGTTCCTGCAAATGAAATTCAGGCGTTTCAGGATGAAATGCGCAAGGCCGGAGTGGATTGGATGTTTGTTAATTTCGGCAACGCGGTGCATGGATTCACCAATCCTGGTGCCGGCACAGACAATTCCAAAGGTTATGCCTACAATGAAAAAGCTGACAAGCGTTCTTGGATGGCGCTCAAAGGATTTTTCATCGACGTATTTAAGTGACGGAAACCCAAGAAAAACAAATCACCTTTGCCCGTCTTAGGGTCGGTGCCTTCGAAAGCCGGCTGCAGTCTGAAATGACACGCTTGATTGAGAATTTAAAAGGCGTTCCCACCGTTGCGCCTTCGGTTCGTGAAGTACCGCTGGAAGAAAACAAAGAAGCATTTTCTTTTGGTGAGGAACTCATGAAAGGCGACATCGACATGCTTATTCTAATGACCGGTGTTGGCACCCGCACTTTGGTCAAAACCTTGGAGCTTAAATATCCGTTAGCGGAAATTATCGCGGCCTTAAAGGAAATTACCTTGGTGGCCAGAGGCCCCAAGCCCGTCAAGGCGCTTACTGATTATGGACTTACCGCCAATATTCGAGTTCCCGAGCCCAATACCTGGCGCGATGTTTTGAAAACGCTGGACGCCCAGAAAGAAATCGATGGATTAAAAGTGGCGGTCCAAGAATACGGCGAGCCCAATCGAATTTTCTTGGGAGAACTTAAAGCCCGCGGCGCTCAGGTGATTTCAGTTTCAGTTTATCGCGCCATGATGCCGGAAGATACCGCGCCGCTCGAAGGTTTGGTTCGGAAAATTTTAAAAAATGAAATCGATGTATTGCTTTTCACCAATGCCACACAAGTGGAACACGTAATGGCGATTGTGCGCAAAGAAGGGAAGGCCCAAGATTTCCGGCACGCCTTTCAAAAGATCGCGGTGGCCTCCATCGGTCCTTCTTGTACCAGTATGCTGCGAAATTACGGATTACCCGTCGATATTGAACCGGAACGGCCTATGATGGGGGCGTTGGTGGCCAAAGCGGCGGAAATTGCCTCTGCGGTATTGGAAGAAAAGAAAAATCGTCCGGCCTCGATACAATTTGAAAAAGGCGGAGCGGCGGTGCCCGGCGATCAATTGCATCAAAGTATTTTCCTAAAAGCCTGCCGGCGGGAACCCACAACGCGCACACCGATTTGGCTGATGCGCCAAGCTGGCCGGTATATGAAAGAGTATCGCGAGCTCAGATCCAAAGTTTCATTTCTTGAGCTGTGCAAAAATTCTGATCTGGCATCCGAAGTCACCGTGGATGCCGCGCACCGCTTGGGTGTAGACGCCGCCATTATCTTCTCTGATTTGTTGCCGTTGGTTGAGCCATTGGGGTTTCAGTTGTCGTATGGGAAAGACTCAGGTCCTGCCATCAGCAATCCTTTTGAAAGTGCCAAAGATCTCAAACGAATGAAGTCGGTGGATGTGGAAAGTTCCATGTCGTTTGTGTTGGCGGCGATTCGCAAAACCCGGGCTGCACTTAAACCCAATATACCTCTGATCGGTTTTGCCGGGGCGCCCTTTACTATGGCTTCTTATATCATCGAAGGAAAAGGCTCAAAGAATTTCATCAAAACCAAACGGTTGATGTACGAAGATCCCAAAACCTGGCATGCATTACTCGAAAAAATTACCGATGCCACAATTTCTTATTTGAATGAGCAGGTGGCGGCCGGTGCCCAGGCAGTGCAGGTGTTTGATAGCTGGGTGGGCTGTTTGTCGCCAGAAGATTTTCGTGTGTTTGCATTGCCGCACAGCCGGCGTTTAATGAAAAGCATCACGCCGGGCGTTCCCGTTATTTCCTTTGGCACTCAGACCGGTGGACTCTTGCCGCTCTTTAAAGAAGCGGGGGGGGATGTCATCGGAGTTGACTGGAGAATTGAGTTGGATGAGGCCTGGGATATTTTGGGGGACACCGCCATCATGGGAAATTTGGATCCGGTGGCTCTGTTCTCAAGTCCGCTGGACATTCGCGAACGGGCCCGGCGAATTCTCAATCAAGCGGGCGGTCGCCCCGGACACATTTTTAATTTGGGTCACGGAATTTTACCGGAAACACCCATCGATAACGTTCATGCCTTGATTGCCGCCGTCCGCGAACTCAGCTCCAAATAATTTTCCATGAAAGAAATCTCGATTGATCTATTAAAGAAATACAACGTCCAGGGCCCGCGGTATACATCGTATCCGCCGGCGCCGTCGTGGTCGGATTCCGTTGGGCCCAAGGATTACGAATCCATTTTGCGAGAGAGTAACTTGCCCGCCGGGGCGGGTTCTGTAGGTTTGCCGCTTTCTCTTTATTTTCATCTGCCGTTCTGCGAGAAGCTGTGCTATTTCTGTGGATGTACCACGGTTATTACCGGCAAGAACCGATCGTTTGAACAGCCCTACTTGGAATCTTTGCTTAAAGAAATATCTTGGGTAGGTCCTAAGATAGATCGCAAACGAAAAGTGGTTCAGCTTCATTTGGGTGGGGGAACCCCGACGTATCAATCGCCGGAAGATTTAACTCGCCTTATTAATGCAGTCAAAGAGAATTTTTCGTTCGATCCCGATATTGAGATGGGAGTGGAAGTAGATCCGCGCGTTACCACCGTCGAGCATTTAAAAACCCTACGCAAATTGGGATTCAACCGTTTATCGATGGGTGTACAGGATTTTGATCCCACTGTTCAAACCGCGATTAATCGTGTGCAGCCATTTGAAGACACCAAGAATTTGGTTAATGAGGCGCGCAAGCTTGGCTTCCAAAGCATCAACATGGATTTAATTTACGGTTTGCCGCATCAAACGCTGAATTCTTTCAATAAAACCGTGGATCAAGTGTTGTCGATTGGTCCAGACCGCTTGGCAATTTATTCCTATGCTCATGTGCCATGGATGAAAAAGCACCAGGAGATATTGGCGCCTCATTTACCCCAAGAAAAAGAGAAATTTGAAATCTTTTTACTTGCGATGAAACGGTTCACTGAAGCTGGCTTCGATTATATTGGCATGGACCACTTTGCCAAACCCAACGATGAATTGTCGCAGGCCCGGGCCAAACATTCGTTGTGGCGGAATTTTCAGGGCTACACCACCAAAGCGGGTACGGATTTAATCGGATTTGGTATGAGCGCCATAGGTCAGATCAACGGCTGCTTTGCCCAGAACCAGCGCGAGCTTAAACCTTATCAAGAAGCGATCAACGCCGGCGGCCCTGCCACTCTACGCGGATTTAAACTTTCTAAAGATGATCGCGTGCGGGCGCGTCTCATCCAGAACTTAATGTGCCATGCCGTAGTGCTGAAGAGTGACATTGAGAAAGAGTTTGATGTCAGTTTTGATTCTTATTTTTCCGCTCCGCTTAAAGCCTTGGATGCCTTGGCCGCCGATGGTTTGGTTGAAATTTCTAAAAAGGAAATTAAACCAACCGCGCTAGGTCGCATTTTCTTAAGGAACTTAGCCATGCCCTTTGATGCTTACCTCCCCAAAGAAGGGGAGAAAAAAATGTTTTCTAAAACTGTATGAAACGCGCAATTTTATTCACAAACCTAGGTGGCCCCGAAAAGTTATCGGATGTGAAACCGTTCTTGTACCGGCTTTTTTCCGATCCCGAAATTATCCGGATTAAGTTCGGCCCACTTAGAAAGTTGGTTGCGTGGTTAATATCGACCTCGCGCGAAAAAAAATCCCAGCATTTGTATCAAGACATCGGCGGCAGCTCACCCATACGTCGTTTGACCGACAATCAAGTTGCCGCGTTAGAACAGAATTTGCGCGGCTTGGGAAAGGATACAGTGGTAAGGACTGCCTTCACTTGTTCTGACCCGCTCGTGGAAGATGTGGTGAAAGAATTATCCCAAGCAGGCGTTGAATCATTTCTTAATTTTCCACAGTATCCGCAATATTCTCTCACCACCACCAAAGGAAGTCATGAGCGCGTAAGAGCGGCAGTCAAAAAATCAGCGCCTAAAGCCAAGTTGTTTGAAATTCGATCCTGGCCAACCCATCCACTCTTTATTAAGGCCCATGCAGAACTCATTAATGAACAAGTAAGAAAATTTTCTGAAGCTGACACCGCCAAAATCCATTTGGTTTTTTCTGCTCACTCCATTCCCGAAAAATTGGTAACTGAAGAAGGAGACCCTTACAAAGCTGAAATGGAGCAGACAGTAAAAGAAGTGCTTAAAACGACAAATTGGAAAGGACTATGGACCCTGGCCTGGCAGTCGAAGCTGGGGCCGGTCAAATGGTTGGAGCCTTCAACCGTGGATGTGGTAACCAAGCTAGGGAAAGAAGGGGTGGCTCAGGTTTTGGTGGTGCCGATCGCTTTTGTGACCGATCACATTGAAACGCTGCATGAAATCGACATGGAATTTGCCGAAGAAGCTAAACACGCCGGCGTCAAAGAATTTCGCCGCACGCCCGGCCTCAATAATCATCCCACTTTTTTGGCAGCGCTCTCCGACTTGGCTTTGTCCCAGAAAGAATTCTGGAACTGATTTTTTATTACATCTCCCACCGAAATCCCGCCACGATAATTTCCTTGTAAGTGAAGTCCTGGATGGCGCTGCTCGGTTTGTTCGATTAAACGCATGCGGTCGCGGTGTCCCAGTGTGTATTGCGGAATTGCGCGATCAACGCGGGTTACTTTGGAGAATATCGGCTGGCCTTTTATTTTTAGCTGAGTGTTGAGTTGGTCGAGTGCTTTTGCAACAAGACTCGAATCTGGCAAATCGAGTAGGTGTGCCTTCTGAGAACCACCCATAAAAACCGTGAGCAGTGCTTTACCATCTGGTGCTCGATCGGGGAATAAGCCGGACGACCAAAGGCATCCCATGATCTCCGATTGTTCAGACGGAGCCACCAAATAACCGAATCCATTTAACTTGTGGCCGATTTGTTTTTTGTCAAACCCCAAATGCAGCACCGCGATCGGCACATAAGAAATATTGCTGAGTGTGGCCGAGGTTTCGGGGGAAAATGCGCGCACTAAGCGGGCAGCTTCCCAGGCTGGCACAGTTAACACGACATTCTTGGCTTGGATAGTGCGATTGCCCGTTTTAACTAGCCATCCGCCGTTATGTTCTTGGATTTCGGTGGGGGTTTCTTCATAGTTGATTTCATCCCGCAAGGAATCGGCCAGCGATTTGACCAGCGTTTCCATTCCGTCCTTAAACGAAAACAAACCTTTACTTCCAGATTTTTTGGCCAGAGCACCTTTAAATATACTCCCGTGGTTTTTTTCCCAATCCAAAAGCTGGGGGAAGGAAGCACCGGCGGAAAGTTCGTCTGGGTCTCCAGCCCAAACTCCAGAAACAAAAGGGGCCATGAGTCGTTCTGCGGCTTCTTTGCCCAGCCTACGTTCCACAAATGAAGTTAAAGATTCTTCTCCGTTATTGGCAGCCGGGACAAATGGCTCGCGCAAAAGTCGCAGTTTACCGCTGAAGCTTAAAAGCGAGGTTTTTAGCAGCGCCAATGGATTTAACGGTACTTGGTGCAGCTTGCCGTCATATTGGATGAAGCGAGGTGTATTTTGGTCGGCAATCAACAACTGGTCCCTTAATCCTATTTCGTTGATCAACGCCTCGATTTCAGGTTTGAGCAAAACGGTGTTGGGGCCATATTCCAGAAGAAATCCACTTTCTCGGCCTGAACGGATGACCCCGCCGGCGTGTTTGGATTTTTCCAGTAAAACAACGGAGCCGCCGGTTTTTTTAGCTTTGTAGGCGGCGGTAAGGCCACCGATGCCGGCGCCTATAACTGCATTATCGAAGGAAAAGTTGGTTTGGCTCATTGACGGCTCAATAAAACCAAAAAATTTGATATGACACACCTGCTCATGGAAACAATTATTGTTACCGGCGGGGCCGGATTTATTGGTTCCAACTTTGTCCGGACCGCGCTCGCCAACACCAAGGCCAAAATAGCCGTGGTGGACAAGCTCACCTATGCGGGCAATCTCCAAAGCTTAAAAGACGTCTCCAAAGACCCGCGATTTGTGTTTATTGAGGCGGATATCGCCGATGCCAATGCCATGAAAAGCGTGTTCAAAGAGCACGTACCGATGGCGGTGTTCAATTTAGCAGCCGAAACCCATGTGGATCGCTCGATTGATGGCCCACACGCCTTCGTTAACACCAATCTCATGGGCACCTTTGTGTTGTTGGATACTGCCCGCAAGTTTTATTCCTCCATGGAGAGCCAGCAGCAGAAAAAATTCCGGTTTATCCATGTGTCCACTGATGAGGTGTATGGTTCATTGGGGAAAAAGGGATTATTTAAAGAAACCACCCCTTATGGCCCAACTTCTCCTTATTCGGCTTCCAAAGCTGGGGCAGATCATTTGGTGATGGCCTACCACGCCACCTATGGTTTACCGGCTATGATCACCAACTGTTCCAATAATTATGGTCCGTATCAATTCCCGGAGAAACTCATTCCCTTAACGATTTTAAATGCGCTCGAAGGCCGACCTTTGCCTATTTATGGCGATGGCGGGAATATTCGCGATTGGCTTTATGTCGATGACCATTGTGAGGCTCTGCTCCAAGTCATGAAGCGCGGCAAATTGGGCGAGAAATACAACATCGGCGGGTTTAATGAGCGCACCAATCTGCAGGTAGTTGATAAGATCTGCGCACTGTTGGATGAACTGGATCCGTTGCCGGGCAAAAAAAGCCACAAAGATCTTAAAACGTTTGTTCCCGATCGACCGGGACATGATCGCCGCTATGCGATCGATTCCAGCAAAGCGCAAAAAGAAACCGGATGGAAACCCAAGAACAAATTTGATGACGGCTTGAGAAAAACGGTGCAGTGGTACATCGATAACCGCGCGTGGTGCGAAACCGTGCAATCCGGCAAGTACCGGCGCGAACGTCTGGGACTGGGAGTTAAATAAATGAAAGGAATTATCCTGGCCGGAGGTTCTGGCAGCCGGCTTTATCCACTTACACGTGCGGTGAGCAAACAATTGGTGCCGGTCTACGACAAGCCCATGATTTATTACCCACTCTCAGTTCTCATGATGGCCGGTATTCGCGACATTTTGGTGATCACCACGCCGCACGAACAAGACGGATTTAAACGGTTGCTGGGGGATGGATCTTGGATTGGCCTCAAGATTTCCTATGCAGTTCAGCCCAAACCAGGCGGAATTGCTGAAGCTTTCCTAGTCGGATGGTCTTTTGTTGGTAAAGATCCGGTGGCTTTGGTACTGGGCGACAATATTTTTTACGGCCACGGTCTTCCTACCGATTTAAGACGGGCAGCCGCACGAAAGAAAGGCGCCACGGTGTTTGGGTATCAAGTGCGCGACCCAGAACGCTACGGCGTGGTGGAATTCAATCCACGAGGCAAAGCGGTGAGCTTGGAAGAAAAACCGAAACATCCAAAATCAAATTACGCGGTGACCGGTCTTTATTTCTACGACAATCGAGTGTTGGAAATTGCAGCCTCACTAAAACCATCCAAGCGCGGTGAGTTGGAAATTACCGACGTGAACAAGGCTTATTTGCGGCGCGGTCAGTTGCATGTGGAAAAACTCGGCCGCGGCATGGCCTGGCTCGACACCGGCACCCATGAATCACTGCTGCAGGCCGCCAACTTCATTGAGACCATTGAATCTCGGCAGGGATTAAAGATTTCTTGTATCGAAGAAATCGCCTATAAGTACAAATACATCAACTCGCGTCAGCTTTTAACCTTGGCGCAATCAATGAAAGGCAATGAATACGGACAATATTTGTTGAAGGTATTAGGAAACAAAATCTGACCGCATGAAATTTACTCAGACCAAGTTACCCGAAGTTATTGCAATTGATCCCATTGTCCATCAAGATCCCCGCGGTTTTTTCTATGAAAATTATCAGGTGAAAAAATTTGCCGAGGGCGGGATCACCTTGCCCTTTGTCCAAGACAATCATTCACGGTCCACAAAAGGGGTTTTGCGCGGTATGCATTTTCAGCTCAACCATCCCCAAGGCAAGCTGGTGCGTGTGGTCAAAGGCGAAGTGTTCGATGTAGCGATCGATATTCGGCCAAGTTCTCCTCGTTTCAAGCAATGGGTGGGGGAAAACTTGTCTGATTCCAATAAACGCATGCTGTATGTACCGCCAGGCTTTGCTCACGGATTTTTGGTATTGAGTGACATTGCTGAAGTGGAATACAAATGCACGGATTTGTATAGCCCACCCGACGAGCGGGGGATTATTTGGAATGACCCGGATATCAATATCAAATGGCCGGTGAAAGAACCTATTTTGTCGGAAAAAGATAAGAAAAATTCCTTTTTAAAAGATCTCCTCCCTTCTCTTCCCAAATGAAAATTTTGATTACCGGTGCCGGCGGCCAGTTGGGCCAAGCGCTTACTAATCTGCTTCCACCATCCACCTCTGAGCATCATGCCATTCCTTATCGCCACAATGTTCTCGATATCACGCGCCCAGCGAATGTAGAGCAGGCCATTGATTTCCATAAGCCAGATGCCATTGTGAACACCGCCGCCTACAATTTTGTGGACAAAGCCGAATCTGAAGTCGAGGCGGCCATGTTGGCCAATAAAACCGGTCCGGAAAATTTAGCCAAGGCTGCAGCCAAACGGAAAATTCCATTGGTTCATTTTTCTACTGATTATGTTTTTGACGGCACCAAAAAAACGCCTTATGTAGAGTCGGACCAGCCCAATCCGCTCTCGGTTTATGCGAAAAGCAAATTAGCCGGAGAAAAAGCCGTGTTGGAAGCATCAACACAGTCTTATGTGGTTCGTACTGCTTGGGTGTACCATCCGAAAGGTAAAAATTTCTTATTAACCATGTTGGGGTTAAGGAACAAACCCGAAATCAAGATAGTAAATGATCAGTTTGGTTCCCCTACCTATGCGCCGCATTTGGCCCAGGCTATTGTGGACTTGTTGGAACAACGGCCAGCAGCGGGCATCTATCACATCGCTGGACACGGTCAAACGAATTGGTTCGATTTAGCGCAGACTTTTTTTAAAGAGCTGGGGACAAAAGTAAATTTGGTGCCGATTTCAGCCAAAGACTATTCGTATCAAGCCCCACGGCCGCGCTACACAGTATTATCGACGGAAAAGAATCCTGCGTTTGAACTGCCTTCCTGGGAACAAGGAGTGGAAGATTTTGTTAAAGTGGTCGAATCCAATGGAATGTGAAATCCCAAAATTTAACGCCTCGTCCTCAGAAATAAAATCGATCTTGGAAAATTCCAAGACCATTGCCGTTGTAGGTATCTCTCCCAAACCCGAACGCCCCAGTTACGGCATTGCGCTTTATTTAATGGAACAGGGCTACAAAGTAATCGGCGTAAACCCAGGCATATCCGAATTTGAGGGCCATAAAGTTTATAAATCACTATCGGAAATACCGGATGAAATCGACATCGTAGATATTTTCCGCAAACCCGAAGATGTCCCCGCCATTGTGGAGGAAGCCATCAAGAAAAAAGCCAAGGTAATTTGGATGCAGCAAGGAATTGTGAACAATGAGGCCGCCGAACTGGCAAAGAAAGCGGGGATGAAAGTAGTGATGAATCGCTGTATCGCTGTTGACCACGGAGCCCTACTCTCATGAAGTGGTACTCAACTCTTCATACTTCTACTTCTCTGGAAAAATCTTTACGTGAGGCCGCACGCGATGTAAAAGCCCGGCTTGGTACCGATCAAGCAGATTTGGGACTTTTGTTTATTTCCTCGGCCTATCGTTCTTCGGCGATTGATTTGTGGCCAGTGTTAAAAGAAGAGCTCCGCATCAAGCATCTTTTGGGCTGCACTGGCGGTGGAGTTATTGGCGGTGGGAAAGAAATTGAGGAACAACCGGGCGTTAGTTTGACCGCGGCAGTGTTGCCCGATGTAAATATCACGCCGTTTTCAGTTCTGCAGGAAAATCTGCCGGATGCCGATGGTTCTCCCAAGGCCTGGCGCGATCTGGTGAAAACGTCGCCGGAGCAAAACCCAAGTTTTCTTATTTTATCTGACCCTTTTTCATTGGACGCCGATGCTTTGGTAGGCGGTCTTGATTTTGCTTTTCCGAACTCTATTAAAGTAGGTGGTCTGGCCTCCGGCGGACAAAACGTTAATCAAAACCTTTTGATGTGTGATTCCAAAATCACTACACGCGGCGCGGTGGGTATGGCGCTCTCAGGTGATATTTTTGTGGAAGCGGTGGTTGCCCAGGGTTGCCGTCCAATTGGTGAACCGGTCACTGTTACCGCTTGCGATTCGAATTTGCTGATTACCGTTAACAACATGCCACCTCTGGCCTACATTCAGGAGCTGTATCAGAAGCTCGAGCCGCGAGACAAAGAATTGCTGCAAACCTCGCTGTTCTTGGGTGTGGTCATGGATCCCTTTAAAAAAGATCCCAAGCAAGGAGATTTCCTGGTCCGCAACATCATCGGTTTGGATCAGGGCAAAGGAATTTTGGCGATCGGGGCGCAATTGCGCCCGGGTCAAACGGTGCAGTTTCATTTGCGCGATGCCGACACCTCTCGTGAAGATTTGAATTTAATGCTCTCCAAATCTGAATCAGCCAAATCAAAAAGTATGGCCAACGGTAATCCGTCGCAATCTGGCGCGGTGCTGTTTTCTTGTTTGGGACGCGGCCGCCGGCTTTATGGCGAACCGGATCATGATTCCGCGCTGTTTAAGTCTGTAATCGGAGACATTCCCGTCGGTGGTTTCTTCTGCAACGGAGAGATTGGACCGGTCGCCGGCAAAACTTATTTGCATGGATACACCAGTTCCATCGCTGTCTTCTCCCCTACCAAAACTTCGAACAAACCAAAGTCATAGTCCGTACATCGGAAAAGGAGCAAACCCCAATGATCCGAAAACCATTATTTGTCTATTCTGTCGTGGCTCTGCTTGGATTCAGCGCGTCTTTTCTGCTCGCAGAACAAGGATGGTTTGACCGTTTTTTCTCCCATGGAGAACCCCAAGTCTTAAGAGGTGTAGCTTCTAAACCGCCTATTGAACCCCCGGCTGGTGTGTTGGCGCTGCAGGATGCGTTTGCACAAGTTGTGGAGCAAGTAAAACCGGCGGTCGTAAACATATCCGCGGTCCAAATTGCCCGCGTTCAGGCCAATCCTCACGAGTTTTATTATGGCGATCCCGAAGAGTTCTTTTACCGCTTTTTCGGTGGAGAGGCACCTCGCCGCCAGGTCCAGCCCCAGGAGTTTCGCCGGGAAGGCACCGGGTCTGGTGTGATTATCGATCCAGATGGATATGTTCTCACCAATAGTCATGTGGTCCAAGGCGCTGATGAACTGACAGTTACTCTTTCGGATAATAAATCCTATCAAGGGAAAGTAGTGGGATTGGATCCGCGTACCGATTTGGCAGTGGTGCGGATTAAAGAAACAAAAGCTTTTCCTTATGTTCAGTTGGGGGATTCTTCAAAATCCCGTATCGGAGATTGGGTTTTGGCATTTGGTTCACCCTTTGGATTGCAGCAGACAGTCACGAGCGGGATTATTTCCGCCATCCGCCAATCGCTGAGCATTGAAGGAAAATCATTTCGTAACTTGCTGCAAACCGATGCCGCCATCAATCGGGGAAATTCCGGCGGACCCTTGGTGAATTTACGGGGGGAACTCATCGGCATTAACACCGCCATTTATGCGCCGACCGGGGTATTTTCAGGAATTGGCTTTGCCATACCCGTGAACGACGCCAAGGCTGTGCTTAAAGATCTAATTGAAAAAGGATTTGTTGAACGCAGTTGGATTGGTGTTGAGCTGGTACAGTTGAACGATGCTATTTTGGTTAATCAAGTTTTGGCGGGAGGGCCGGCAGCCAAAGCTGGTTTACTCCGTGGAGACGCTATCGTTGAGTTTGATGGTACCCAAGTTGATACAGTGATAGCCCTGCAAGATGTGGTGGGCTCAACTGCTGTGGGCCGTACAGTTTCGGTAAGAATTATTCGGGACGGCCAAGAAAAGAAACTAAACCTTAAAACTGAGGCGATGCCGCACTAAAACTTGCGGTCGCTTTTGCGGCGTTTCTGGCCGCGTGTTTTCCACAACCCAAAAGTGAGTAAAAAGAAAATCGCGGCGCCAACGGTGCCAATCACAAAGAAAATCCATTGGAAGATTGTTGATATTAATTTTCTCATGCCTACCTAAGCGCCGGTCCCTTGTGCGTAACCGCACCATCGCATGCCGGCCCCACCAACTGTGCATATTTGGCCAAAGCGCCCGCGGTATACATCGACTTTTTGGGTTTCCATTTCTTTAAACGCTTTTTAATTTCTGCGCTGGAAAGTTTCACGTTTAGTTTGCCTTTCACCGCATCGATCTCAATGATATCGCCGTTTTTCACAATCGCTATGGGGCCACCGGCCTGAGCTTCTGGCCCGATATGGCCAATCATCATTCCGCGCGTGGCGCCGCTGAAGCGCCCGTCAGTAAGCAGTGCGCAGTCATAGCCCAATCCTTGTCCCACAATGGCGGCAGTTACGCCCAACATCTCGCGCATACCCGGCCCACCCTTAGGACCTTCATAGCGAATGATCACACAATCGCCTTTTACGATTTTGCGGTCATGCACTGCTTTAAAGGCGGCGTCTTCGCCATCAAATACTTTGGCCGGTCCAGAATGCACGCGTTTTTTCACACCCGCCACTTTGATCACCGCGCCTTGAGGGGCCAAGTTCCCACGCAGAACCACCAAGCCGCCAGTGGTGTCCAGCGCCTTGTTAATAGGAAGCACAACTTCTTGTCCTTCTTTGAGTTTAATGTGGGCCAAGTTTTCTTTGATGGTTTTGCCAGTCACGGTCATGCAGTCGCCGTGCAGAAGTCCAGCGTCCAATAGCACTTTCATAATTGCTGGGACACCGCCGGCATTAAACACATCCTGCATCACAAATCGTCCGCCAGGTTTTAGATCAGCGATGACCGGTGTGCGATGGGAAATCTTTTGGATTTCGTCTAACGTCATTTTCAAACCCGCTTCATTGGCCAAGGCTGGAATATGCAGCGCAGCGTTCGTAGAACCGCCAGTGGCAGCCACAATGGTCACCGCGTTTTCCAAGGCTTTCTTGGTCACGATGTCGCGAGGGCGAATTCCACGTCTCAATAAATCCATAACCGCTTCACCGGCACCTTTAGCGAAACGATCGCGTTCCAAATCTTCGGCAGGTGGGGCACTTGAGCCCGGTAATGCCAGGCCGATCGCTTCGGCCACGCAGGCCATGGTGTTGGCGGTGAATTGTCCGCCGCATGAACCCGCACCTGGGCAGGCCACACATTCCATGTCATAAAGTTCTTTGTCGGTCAGTTTTCCGGCGGAGTGAGCGCCTACCGCTTCGTACATGTCTTGTACCGTGATATCGCGACCTTCGTAACGGCCGGGTTTAATAGTACCCCCGTATAAAAATACGGCAGGTACATTCATTCTCAGCATGGCCATCATCATTCCAGGAAGTGATTTATCGCAGCCCGCCAACGCGACTAGTGCGTCGTAGCAGTGTGCGCGCATCATGAGCTCAACCGAGTCCGCGATCACTTCACGGCTGACGAGAGAGGCTTTCATTCCCTCATGGCCCATGGCGATTCCGTCGGAAACCGCGATGGTCACAAATTCTCTCGGTGTTCCACCGGCGTTGGACACGCCGAGTTTGGCGGCGGCTGCCTGGCGATTTAAAGTGAGGTTACAGGGTGTGGCTTCATTCCAAGAACTGGCCACTCCTACAAAGGGAAGTTTAAGATCGGCATCTCCCAATCCCATGGCGCGTAAAAATGCGCGGTGGGGGGCGCGTTCCGGTCCTTCGGTTACAGTTTTAGAATGTTCTTTGAGCTTCAGATCAGACGACATAAGGGTCTCCTCGCCCGCCGTGGCGGGCTTGTGTATGGTACTTCCGGATGATAGTTTTTTTGCTAAAAGAAGGCGTTACCACCTAATTTTCGGAGGATTTGGATGCCCAAGAAGACCACACCCAAAAAAGCCGTCAAAAAAGTGAAAAAAGTAAAAAAGAAAGATGTCGATGTCGACGATGTTGATGACGATGAGCTTGAAGATGAGTTGGAAGGCGACCTAGGAGAAGAAGTTGACGAAGTAGGTGCTGAGCCGACGATCTCTAAAGATGATGAGTTCTAAGAATGTCCACTATTTTAGTTACTGGCGCAGCGGGGTTCATTGGTTATTGGACCGCTGAAGCGCTGGCAAAGCAGGGAAAGAATGTCATCAGTGTCGACAATTTCAATTCCTACTACGAACCTTCCTTAAAACGGGCCCGGGCCAAGCTGCTCGGGGACAAAGTCCGCTTCTATGAAGTGGACATTTCAGATACCCGGGCAATAAACCAGGTATTCGCTGAAAACAAGATTGATCAAGTCTGCCATCTGGCGGCCCAGGCTGGAGTCAGGTATTCCATTGAAAATCCGATGCTTTACGAGACCGCTAACAATGTGGGCACCTTAAATCTCTTGGAAGCTTGCCGGAACAACAAAGTCACTTCATTTATTTATGCCTCTTCATCTTCGGTGTATGGCGGAAATAAAAAAGTGCCATTTTCAGTCACGGATTCCGTTGATAAGCCGATATCTTTGTACGCCGCCACCAAGAAATACAACGAATTAATGGCCCACACGTATCACCATCTGTTTGGGATTAATTGCACAGGCCTTCGCTTCTTTACCGTCTATGGTCCTTGGGGCCGGCCTGATATGGCGCTCTTCAAGTTCACCAAAGCGATTCTCAAAGATGAGCCGATCGATGTTTATAACCACGGCAAAATGAAGCGCGACTTTACGTACATCTCAGATATTGTGGCCGGCATATTGGCTGCGCTGGACAAAAATTACGGATGCGAAGTTTTTAACTTGGGAAACTCGAATACCGTTGAATTGGAATACTTTATTGAGTGTGTTGAAAAAGAATTAGGGAGAAAAGCCAAAAAGAATTTGCTGCCGCTGCAACCCGGGGATGTGCCGGAGACTTTTGCCGACATTGAGTACTCCCAACAGAAGCTTGGATTCCGTCCAAAAGTGAAAATTGAGGAGGGGATTCACGAGTTTATAAAGTGGTATAAAGGGTACTATTCCGGGGTGTAGCTCAGTTGGCTAGAGCGCCTGCTTTGGGAGCAGGAGGCCGCAGGTTCAAGTCCTGTCACCCCGATGTTTTCTCGAAGCTAATTTAAGGAGAGTTTATGAGTGTTACGATTGGAAGAAACGACGCCTGCCATTGTGGCTCGGGCAAGAAATATAAAAAGTGCCATCTTGAGAAAGATGAAGCCAAAGACCGCAAAGAACGGGAAAAAGCCGCTTTAAACGCCGCCAAAGTTATGGCTGAGGAAGCTAACTTTCCAGCACATTGGGATCCTAAGCTTAGAATTCCACGTGGACAAGTTGTCGC
>JADMIO010828159.1_pt1 | contig 110156 bp, 105 predicted proteins | sample 8958161 | NCBI WGS metagenome assembly JADMIO01 (sample SAMN16585339, study PRJNA669376) | soil metagenome | isolation source: Crop rotation soil | place: USA: Cullars Rotation, Alabama | collected 2011 | reverse complement strand
GGCCGCGACTTCAAGTCACGTGAATTCCAAGCTTCGGATCCCACTGTGCTGGAAAGCCGGCCTATGTATGGCCAGGCAATACTTTTTTATATGACGTGGAAACAGTTTCATCAACACAGGTAAAGCTTATATCGAAAGACCTTGGCATTGCAGGGCACATGCTAAAGAACGGGATCAACCTGACCTATTACGGAACTTTTGGATTGCTCGTGAATTTTGACCCGGCTACCAATAAGATAACCAGTATTACCAACTCATACGGTCAGCCTTCTACCAGCGGGCGCAGTGCTGTACTGGATCCTTCGGGTGTGAATACATGGGATCCTGTAACCAAGAATATCCAGATCAAATATTGGATGGATGAGGCAGGATTTGCAGGACACCGGACCTCCTTTGATGAGACCTGGGTTTATATCGGGGCCCGGTGATCTAAACGCTAAAATCCCTTCACCCCGCTCATCTTCCTCCTCAACCAATTCTCTTCGGGGTATTTGGCTTTACTGCTGATGGTATGTATGGCATAGGCCTGCCTTGATCTTCCACTTGTGTTGGGTAGGCTATAATGCGGGAGTAGTCCATCCAGCACAATACAGGCTCCTTTTTTTACTTCAAGTGGTATCATGCCTTCCATAGAAAGAGGTGTTTCGTCGAAGGTTATAAATTCGGTTCCCCCGCCTTCTTTTCTTTTGAACCAGTTGCGCAGGGAGGTTTTATGTCCACCGGGCATTGCCCACATGCAACCATTTTCAGTGGTCGCGTCTTCGAGTGCAAACCAAAAACCAATGCAGGAATTGGGTTCGGTATATAAGAATGAAGCATCCTGGTGTACATCAACCACTCCGCCTACACGGGCGTGCTTTAAAATGAGCATGCTTTGGATGATGAGATAATCATCCAGTCCAAGATCGGCAGCCAGTTCTTTCATTTGAGCTGAACGGGTGAAATCATGGAAGACGGGATCGAGATCATGCAGGGCATGACCAACTTTGTTTAGAGAATGAAAGATATCGGTCTTCAATTTGCCTGCATCATCAAAAGCGCCTTTCTCAAAAAAGAAAGAGATATTATCACCGGAGTTAAGAAAATAGTCATCACTTGTTTTAGCCTGGTCGGATGTTTGAAAAACGGAAGGATGACCGTCGTAATTAAAATTCTCTGCCAATTCCTTACCACGTTGCATCAGGGCATCACATGCTGCATCAGTATTAAAATTTTCAATAACAAGAAATCCATCTTGCTGAAATTGTTGTTGGCGGCTTGTCACGATAGTTGATTTATGATGACGTTATTTTATTGAAGCATAGGCTACGGCAATTTCAGCGCCGAGCTTTGCATTGTTCTTTATGAGAGCGATGTTCGTTTCCAGGCTTTCACCGCTGGTATGTTCAGCGATGTAACGCAACAGAAATGGCGTGACTTCTTTACCCCGGATCTTATGTGTTTCTGCAGCAGCCAGGGCTTGTTTAATATGTACTTCCATTTCATCCGAAGCGATCTCCATGCTGGCCGGTACGGGATTGGCGATCAGCACAGCACCATTCAATTCCAATTTATATTTTGTATCGATCAATGATGCGATGGCTTTAGCTGTATCCAGACGAAAGGGTGAACTAAAACCACTCTTGCGTGAATAGAAACTGGGAAACTCATCCTGGCCGTAAGTGACCACGGGGATACCTTTTGTTTCAAGATACTCGAGGGTCAATCCTATATCTAAAATAGATTTAACTCCTGCTGAAACAACAGCAACATTGGTCTGCGCCATTTCAGTGAGGTCGGCAGAGATATCCATGCTTACCGCTGCACCACGATGTACGCCACCAATACCACCGGTTACAAATATTTTGATACCAGCCATCGCAGCGATCCTCATCGTTGCCGCAACCGTAGTAGCGCCATATAAATTATTGGCCAACACATAGGGCATGTCACGCAGGCTTACTTTACTTACGTTATCCGCCTGGCCAAAATGAGTGATCTGTTCCGCACTAAGTCCCACTGCACATTTGCCATCAAGTATCGCGATGGTAGCCGGCACAGCGCCTTCCTGCCTGATCACTTCTTCTACGGCAATTGCCGTTTCCACATTTTTCGGGTAAGGCATGCCATGCGAAATAATGGTTGATTCCAGGGCTACGACAGGTTTGCCGGCAGACAAGGCTACTGCCACTTCGGGATGTATATCCAGGAAAGCATTCATTAATTGGGATAGTATTTGGTAACCAGTTGCAGCAGCTTCTCCTGGTTGAGGTGTGTGGCAATGGCGCCATTCACCTGCAGGATCTCGGCAGATAAGGTATGGGCCAGTTTCATGCAGTCGATGCCTTCTTTGCCCAGCATCTTTCCTAAGATAAAGCCGGAGAGTGATCCATCACCGGCCCCAGTGCAATCCACTACTTCTATCTTGGGTGCGTGAAGGGAAATTGATCTGTCTCTTGTATATAGTGCAGAACCATGTACACCATTGTGTAACCATATTTGTTGAACGCCACGATTGAGCAACTCTTCCACCTGTTGTTGAGTGAAGAAGGCATTACCTGAACACAAAGCTGGTAATTCATCTTCATTGGGTGTGATCAGGTGCAGGCCATCAAGATCAACTTCTTTGAACTTTAACGCGGGAGGCACCGAAACGGGTTCAATGATAAAAGGAATACCTGTTTCTTTACTGAATGCCAGCAACCATTGTGCTGTATCAACATTAATGTTTGCATCAGCCATCAGGTAAGATGCAGTTCTTAAAAGATCCTGGTGCTTCGAGAGGTGTTCAGGTGTGATGAGATGATTGGCTGCATTGGTAAGGAAGGCAGTGTACAGTGAACCATCAACATTCAACAGTCCTGTATATTTTCCACTCAATCCCTCTTTGGTAATGGATGCATCCAGTTTAACGCCGGCATTTGTACAGCTCTGTTTCAGCCAATCACCATCGCTGTCATTTCCAAAAACGCTGATCAGTTGAACGGGAACGCCCAGCAAGGCAAGTTGGTTAGCAATATTTCGGCTTACACCGCCGGCAGTTTTTGTAACTGTGGCGTCGGTGGTAGTGGCCAATAATAATTCTCCTGTGGCATGAAACAATTCATCCACGAGGGCTGCACCGATACAGATGACTGGCTTTTGCATTCTACAAATGTAGGGGCAAACTATTATTTTTTCTATATCAACTTGCAAACTGTGCTACTGTTGGGCACTTTATGCTAAATCTCCTATTTTTAAGCAGCAAAAAGCTTAAGAAATCATGAATATAACCAGGAAGGGACTCTGGCAGAAATGGTCTATTGCCATCAAGGTATTGCCACTGATCATTATTGTTGCCGGAATAAAACTTCTTGTTCACCGGCTGGGCTACGAAGTGCTGGAGTTGAATGCTCTTTTCACCAGCCTGGTGGCCGGCACCATATTCCTGATCGGGTTTTTGGTAAGTGGCGTGCTTTCCGACTACAAGGAAAGTGAAAAATTACCCAGCGAACTTTCTGCAACTATTAAATCGCTTTTTGACGATACCTATACGATCTGGAAAAGCAAAAATTCTGAAACGGCCCGGCAGTTCATGTCGTTTCAAACAACATTCATCAGCGTCCTCAACGATTGGTTCTATAAAAAAGAAAAAACGGCTTCTATTTTGAATAAGATAGGTATGATGAATGACTTCTTCGCGGAATTGGATAAAGAAGGCATCCAGCCCAATTATATCATCAAGATGAAGAATGAGCAAAACAGCATCAGGAAGATGGTATTGAGGATAGACACCATCAGGGATACCGATTTTGTAGGCTCGGCCTATGCGATCGTGGAGGCGATGGGATTTTTGATAGCGATCGGGTTGATCATCATTAAGATCCAACCATTCTATGCATCGCTGTTCTTTACCTTGTTGGTCAGTTTCCTGATATCTTATATGTTCCTGCTGATAAAAGACCTGGATAACCCCTTTGATTATTCAACGAAAGGAGAACAGGGAACAGAAGTGTCTTTAAAACCCGTCCACGATCTTGAATCCGTTCTAAAAGAATTTCAATAGGAAATTACATTATTGCTCTCCTACACCTTTTTCCTTCATCAGCTTATAGATCGCTTCTTCATCAACCGGTGATTGTGGTGTAAGGTTTTCGGCCCCTGTTGCCGTGATCACGATGGTGTCTTCGAGGCGTAGATGTAATTTTTTAGCCTTGTCCTCGATAATGGGTTCTACATTGAACACGGTTCCTTTTACAAAAGGTTTTGTATAGTCGCCCACATCGTGTACCGACATACCCACGAAATGCCCGATGCCACCGGGATACAAAGCACTGAAGCCATGCTTTTCATAAACCTTTTTGCAAACCTCCTCCAGCTCTTTCAGGTAAACACCGGGTTTCATAGCCGCAATGATACTGCTGCGGGCTTCCTTGATACAGGCATAATATTTCAACTGGTCGTCGCTGAATTTGCCTGATACCGGCCAGGTTCTTGTGATATCGGTCATGTAATAATTCAGTTCGGGTGCGTAATCAATGAGTAACACCGTGCCTGCTTCAAGAATATGGTTGTTGGCGTTATAATGCCAGTCGAGACCCTGTGCGCCTGATGCTGCGATCGGAAAATAAGCAGGGAAGGAAGCGCCGTTATTGTTATAAACAAAATCGCAGGCGGCCACTGTTTGGTATTCATAAATGCCAGGCCTTGTTACTTTTATTGCTTCATCGATACCAAGACAACCAATGCGACCACATTCTCTGATCACTGCGATCTCCTTATCATCTTTTACCCAGCGCATATCATCCAGTATGGGAGAGATATTCTTTATGGTCAGCATCGGGTAACGCTCCTTCAGCTTATTATAGAAATTCGTTTCTTTTGAAACACGTCCATCCCATGGATCATTCATTCGCCGTACATTCTGTTGTAAGCTACGGTCGCGGCACATCTCCTGCATCTCTTCCGGGGTAAAAGAAATATAGACCGTCCTGTTGTTATTAGCGAGGGCCTGCAGGTGGCCGAGGAACCTTGTTTTGGAGATAACTGCTTCGAACTTATATTCCTTCGCTGCAGAATCGCCGGCTTTGATACGAGCCTCCTGCTTGATGTCCCTGTAAGTTTCATCTGGTATCCACAGAATACTTCTTTTGGTCAAACCATCGATGGTCATTATAACATCAGGTGTTTCTACTCCACTGAGATAATAAAAATTATTATCCTGCCTGAATTTTATGTAGCCTTCCGGTAACGATGCTCCCTGTAAAATGACCACACCGTCGCCGATCTTTTCCATGATCTTTTTACGGCGCTCGTTAAAATCATCCGCCGTAAAGTATTTCCACATGGTTTGTGAAATGGCGGTTTGAAAAAAGCAAATTGTGAAAAGGGATAACAAAAGAATTTTGGAAGATTTCATACAATTAGTTTTGAGAGATCAATGATAATGAAAATTAATGGCAGTATCCTAATGTTTGGGATAAAGCTTGCTGATAAACTCTTTGTCCGATTTTGATAGAACACTATTCCATCCAATTTGATAATTGCCGATAGTAAGTTCATTGGGCACAGCATACATCATGATCGACTTACGGTCGAGTTTTGAAGACCTGATCATGTTCTTGTTGTATTTGTCAAATACCTGGTTGTCTACATCCTCCTTGCTCCAATCATTCGTCTCTTTGTAGTATTCGTACACTTTCGGTTTATCCCATGGAATGCCATTATCCGGCCGCTCGTGCTCGTGTATGCAACCCAGGCTATGACCAAATTCGTGCAATACAACGCGACTGTATTCTTCATCTTCGGTATTGGCCTTGAGCCAGCCCAGGTTCATGGTGGGCTCATCTTTTGGATAAGATAAAAGATCGGTACCCACATAAGACCATGAACCATCGTTCTTGTCGAACGTAACGCGTATATCCCCTTTCTTATTCCCCGTAAGAAATTGAAACTCGATATTGGCAAAGTCCATCCACCTCTTTGCATGCTTTGCCACTCTTTCCCTTACTGCTTTACTTCCACCCATAAAAGAAACGGTGAGCACCCTTCCATTCTTCCATTCGAATTTTCTCTCCGTGGCCATGCGTGTAATGCCGGTAATGTGTTCAGGTTTTTTAATGACGTTCCTGTGAATATAATCTTCAGCGATACCTCTCATGCCGGGTGCAAAGTGCACAGGCATATTAGCTGGGTTTTCCAATACCGCATTCTTCAGGTTCTTGATAAGCAGGTGATGCGATGGCCTGCATTCGCGGCAGCAATGGATCTTACTGATATCCATGATATTTATTTTACTGAAAGATAGATAGAGGAAGCAGGTTGGCGGGTAAGGGCAGTATAAAAATAATCAAAAAGAAGTAGAAAGCATACCGATCATGCTGAAGCGATATGTTGAGATAAGATCAGCGGAATATCCTTTATCAAAGCAGCGGGGTCATGAATACTGGCATGCTTTGCTCTCCCGCCGGGCCAGGCTTATTACTATCGATAGTTGTTCTTATCGTATTCAATAAATGCTGCAGCTCGTATGGCTTTGCAATGAATGCCTGGGCATTGCAGGAATACATACTTTTTTCCATGTCGGCGTTGGCAGAGAAGAGCACTACAGGAATATGTTTTGTAACGTCATCCGATTTTATCTTTCTGCAGATCTCCCTGCCATCTGCGCCGGCGAGAGAGATATCCAGTAATACCAGGTCGGGCCAGAAGCTGGCGATCGTACTGTCAACATCTTCCCACCTGGGGATGGCTTCTACCTGGAATCCATGAAGGCTAAGCGACATCTTCACTAATGTGAGGATATCGAAATCGTCGTCAACTACAAGAATTTTGTCCATAACACCTGCTTAAATGATTAGATATTATTTCATGCTTTTGAACCAATTGTTTTTTTTAAGGGCAGGGTGAAATAAAATGAAGTGCCCTTTTCTTCCCGCTCTGCCCATATCTTTCCATGATGCCGTTGAATGATATCGCGGCAAATGTATAGCCCGAGGCCAAAGCCGGAAATGTGTACCGAAAGGCCTTTCGTCCTGTAAAACCGCTCAAAGATCTCCATCAACTCATCCCCGGCTATACCAATGCCGTAATCCCTGACACGTATCGTCAGCAGGTTGGCATCCCTTTTACTGCTTACGATCACTTTTTTCTCACCCGGTGAATATTTGATGGCATTGGATAAAAGATTTTGCATCACCTGTTCGATCCGCTGCCTGTCGGCCGAAACGATCAGTCCGCCAAGATCACCCTCTCTTGTGATCGTATGTATCGGTGATACCATCTGCATAGAACTGATCGCTTCATCAAGCAGCTTATCCATATCAAAATCCTCGATCTCCAGTTGCAATTGCCCGGTTTGTATCTTGGATACATCCAACAGGTCTTTGATCAGTCGCTCCAGCTTATTCACGTTATCCAATGCCTTGCCTGCAAACTGTTTGTTGGGCTGCCTGTCTTCCATCGAATCGAGCAATTCGAGATAACCCTTGATACTGGTAAGCGGGGTCTTCAATTCATGACTGGCAATACCAATGAACTCATCTTTTTTCTGCTGGCTCTCTCTTACGTCCTGCATCAGTTTATTGAATACACGGATGAGTACATTGATCTCATCCTTTCCTTTATCATTAATGGTAACATCATAGTTGCCGGTATCGCCTGCTTCCTTCATTGTTTTCACCACGTAGAGTAAGCGATTGGAAATATAAGGCTGTACCGTAATGGCAATGATGAAAGAAAAGCCCAGTGCGCCAAAGAAAAGGATGGCTGCCATTTCGTAACGATCACTCTTGATCTCATCGAGCTCGGTCAATTCGGCCTGCAATGCCACGCGGCCCAGGAACTCGCCGTTATTATTGATATCACTTATAATGAAAAATGCTTTTTTTCCATAGATGGATGTTTTGCCGAACAATTCCGGTGCGAATCCCGAACTATCAACACCCGGACGTGTATAGCTGGCAAAGGAGATCCCGTTCTTGTCGGTGATCACAGCATGGGTGATGTCGGGCGTACTGTTTCTCAGTTCTGCCAGCAGGTCGCGGGCCGATTCATTGTCCTGGAATTGCAGCGAAGGAATACTGTTGGTACCAATCACGTGCGCAAGACCCTTCATGCTATTCACCTTCCTGCGCTTGTAATCCTTAACATCGGTATAAATAAAAACAGCGAAGAATATGCCCGTAACGATAACGCTGGTAAATACCTGCATCAGTATTAACTTATTCCTGATCGATATTTCGCGTATGTTGAACAATCCTTTTAATTTATAATGGTGGCCAATCTTAATAATTGTGAACTTACTCTTACCCCTGCTGCATTAATGGCTTTGAGGTTAGCTTCAAACTTGATCTTATCATTTACGGGAATAAAATTGAATGCGGCTCCCTGTCTTCCATAGCCGCTCTCTTCAGTGACGATCAGTGTTCCTTTGCCTGCCTTGTCCAATACCGATTGCAACGGAACAGCACTGTTGTGTGAAACAAATAGCATATGACAATAACTGATGTCCTCGGCCTTGTTGAAATGTTTCAGCACGATGCGCCGGTTGTTCACAGTATTGGTACGGGCTATTTCGCTGATGGGTTTTTCGATAAGGGAAGGTCCAACAATGCCGATCACGAATTCGTTCTCATTCTGCTCGTCATTCCATTCTATATAACGTGTAAAATTATAGAGGAACACGGCCTTCAGGTTCGCTTCCTGCTGCGACTGTGCCCGGGCTGTGCCTGCGATGACCAGGAGTAATATGAATGATAAAGATCGTTTCAGCATATATCAGTAAAGCAGGATCAATGATTGTTTAAATGCAGGCAGACCTTTACAAGTCCTGTGATGCCTGGTTGTTCAAGAACAGTTGAATAAATAGCGCCATCGGCAGAACGGAAACCCGGGTCCAGGTATTTCACATCGAAAAGATTGTGTACACTGATGCTGGCGCTGATACGGTTATTGAAGAACCTTTCGGTACTGAGTGTACAGTTGGTAAGAAAATAACCTTTCACAGGTCCGTAGGGATCAGTGCTTGGTACCAGCCTGCGACCAACCCAATTGCCCGTAACATCAAAATTGAAAAGGTCTTTCACATGAAGATCGATACCAAGATTGCCCTTATAGCGTGCGATACCTGACACTTGCCGTTGCACACCGGTAACAAAATTCTTCCCGATAGCATCCTGGTAAGTTAAGTTCGCAAAAGCGGATATCGCTCTCGTGAGTGCCATATCGAACTTGAACTCGAAACCATTGACGGTGATCTTGCCCGGGTTCTTATCCTGCACAAGATTGACGAGGTTGCCCAGAACGATCACATCGGTCAATTCATTCCTGAAGCCGTTAAGCTGTAACAATATCTGCGGAGTGAAATGATAGATGATATTCGCCTCGTAGGTATTCACCTTTTCCGTTTTTAATTTAAGGTAAGATGGCGCCTGGTTGATCTCGGTATTGGTGGGTGCACGGAAAGCCCTTCCGAATAAAAGTTTAACAGTGAGTTTTTCTGTGGGTTGACTCACCACCGCGACCCTCGGACTTAAAGGATTTCCATAATAGTTATTGATATCGTAACGAAGCCCAAGGGTAATGCTTGTCTTTCTTAAGAGGTTAGTATTCCATACGAACTGTGCATAGCTGCCGAAAGTATTCCTGATATCATATATCCTTGGTTTGAAAGTAGAGTAAAGACCTTCAAGGGTATCTCTTCCATCAAGCAGGTAAACCGTTGTGTCGAGATTGATAGGCCTGTTACCATGTTCAATATTTTCCTGGTAGAGTTGAATCCCTGCAGCGAACTGGTATTTCTTGTTAGGCGTATAATTACCACTGATCTCTCCACCCACACGATTTGAATAGTTGGTTGTAGGGACCCTGTATAAGATCTTTCCATCGATGGTAATGTAGGCATAGGATCTTTCGCTGATGCCGGTTTCCCTGTATTGCAGTCTTGCTGAAAGATTCAGCTTATCTGAAATCTTGTATTCATCCTGCAACCAGAACGTGCGTGAATAGGGTTCTTCGAGCCCTGATTTTTCACCTCTTACATCTCTTGCAATAAGACCGATCAAACCCGTGTTGCCATATCCCTGCGAAGGAAGGCCGAGAAATACGGTTGGACTATTAAGGAATGTGCCCCATCCCATGGGTGTATTATAGATGCGTCCACCCAATGTCCATTTCATCTTTTTCATGTTATAGCTGATGATGGCATTGAGCGAGTAGGCTTTTTCAACATAGGAAGCGGTATAGTTAGGATCCCTGTTGGTGAACTTAGGTCCATCGGTGCTGTACAGTGAGCCCGAAATGGCTACATCGAAATTCGACCTGTTGATGCCGAATTTTATTTTGTCAATGGATGTATTGAATGAGCCATAACCTTTTTCATATTCAAAGCCGTTGACCATGGCGCCGGTTTGCGTGATGATATTGATGACACCGCCGAAAGCATTGGCGCCATAAAGTGAAGAGGCAGGCCCCCATATCACTTCAATGCGTTCTACATTGTGCAGGCTGTAGGCCGGACCTGCCATATCGTTGCTACCGATGATATTGTTCTCGGGAATGCCATCGATCATCAACAAAGCCCGCAGGTTCTCTGCACCATACATGCCCCTGAAGTATATCAGCGTAGGTACATAGCCATTGAGATGAATGAAATCGATGCCGGGAATATCTCTTAAGGCATCTTCCAGTTGCTGGTAACCCCTTTCCCTGATCTGCTTGGCCGTGATCACGTTCATGGTGGAAGGGGCTTCAATGATAGTTTGTTCAGTACCGGTGGCAGTAACAACCTTGATGTTCATTAGTTCTTCGAGGGAAAGCTGCAGCAGGTTATTCACATTCGGTAATGTATCTACCTGGGCATTTGACAAAAAAGGCAGCAGGCAAAGTGCTAATGCTACGATGCTTTTGCTTTTAATGAATGAAGGCATGATCATTTCTATCAGTTTTGGCGATCGTGAACGAAAGTTAATAATATACATTGAGGTCTCCATGGTCTTAAAGGTACCTGCACGCCAAAAGGGATAGCATTATCCTATCCCCTGCTAACTGCAGTGTAACCAGTTAAATTATGTAGGGTTCAAAAATATATTATACTGAATCTACAGTTTGATTCTCTAATAGGTCTTTGAGCTCGGCCAGCACTTTGTTCCAATTTTCTTCTGAGTGTGCTTTCATCTTTTCGTCTGGTATATTTTCCTGTGTGATGGTGAGTAGTGTGTTGTTGTTCTTTTCCGTCAGCTCATAAGTGACGATCACGTAATTCTCTGGTTTGTCCTCTATGCCCGACATAGAGCTCCAGTAACTATACCTGAATAATTTACCGTCCTCCCTGGCCAGGATGGTGCCTTTATCCTCGTAATGCTTACCCTGCCATTCGCCTTTAAAGATGAGTGGACTTCCCACCTTCCAATCAGAAATAGCATCAGTGCCGAAAAAGTATTTTTTGATGATCTCCGGTGTGATCAGGGCTTCCCATACCCTTTCTTTGGGGGCGTTGATCTCGGTCTTGGCTGTTCCGGTAATATCGTTTTTCATCCCTTTATTTGTTGTTCAAAAGTTCATGCACCAATTTGGTGCCAAAATAATTTATACGTAACGCGTTAAGGACAAGTATAATATCTGAGTAAAAATATACTCGAAGGGTTGCGTAGGGTCAAAAAAAATCCCGGCACCAGGCCGGGATAAAATAGATGATTGAGTAGCTTAGAAATTAAATAAACCTGCCAGGCCAAATACATTGGGTTTGGTATCGTTCAGGCCTTTCATGTAAGAAAGCCTTACTTCAATATTCTTGTGCTTCCTTCCTACGCCAAAACGTACGCCGGCATTACCTGCAGGCCCGAAAGTGTTCAGGCTTCTTGATCCAACATAGTTGTACCCGGAAGCATCAGTTTCGTCCACCAGGAAATCGCCATGATGATAACCGAAACCAGCACCAACGAAATAACCGAATTTCTTCCTGTTCTCTTTTGTAGAACCCCTGCCCATATTCAGGTTGATGATCAATGGAGCATTGATGACGAAGCCTACAGAAACATTATCATTATAATACCCGTAGTAAGTATCATAGGTGCTGTAAGTGCTCGCCGAAACAGCAATGCTCAGGGGAATACCTGCTGACACAGACAGCTGCTCAGTTTCAACGAAATTGATACGTGGAGAATAGGTGAAACCCTCGCCATAAGAGAAATTGCCACCGGTGGAACTTCCGATCACGGTAATGCCCGCGCCATGCATAAAGGTTTGGGAAAATGCCGAGCCCAGTATAAAAAGCAGGGCAACGGATAGAATGATCTTCTTCATGATTTGTTTTAGTTTTTATAAGGTAGCCACCAGGGCCACGGTTTAAAATGGCTGCAAATGTAGGCCAGCAGCGTAAACCAAAAAAGATTATTTGCTAAAGAAAATAAGTAGGCGGATACAACTATTAAAATAAAAAAATATATCTCCCTGAGTCTTATCCCAAAAACTGGAATGCCCCCGTTACCGGAGGCATTTTAAGAATTTTTCTTCAGTGGTAAGTTTGGTTTTTTAGGATTGGATATTTAACCACTTGGTTTTGTCTGGATCGTTGGATACTTGGTTTTTAAAAGGATTTGGATATTGTTTCTTTGGTGATGTAAACATACAACGGGAAATGGGCAGGAAAAACCAAAGTTGAGCAAAACGGCTATTTAGACCCCCGAACCGGCATTTTGGGCACCTAAAGCCGAACCTGGCCAAAGCTGCTTTTGCCCTAAAACTAGAAATGCCCCCGTTTCCGGAGGCATTTAAGATCTTTTTTCAGTGGTAAAAGTTTGGTTTTTTCAGGATTGGATATTTAACCACTTAGTTTTCTTAGGATCGTTGGATATTGGTCTTTTCTAGGATTTGGATATTATCACTTGGTTTCTGATGTAAACATACAACGGGAAATGAGCTGGTAAAACTAAAGTTGAGCTAAACAGGCTTTTTAATGACCGAACTGGCATTTTCCTGGGCTGAACTGGGGCTAAAGCCCCTGTGTAATTGCCTTTTTATTGCCGTTGACTTAAGTCAACGGCAATAAAAAAAGCTACCCGGATCACTCCGGGTAGCCTATGTTCGTTTCCTAAGGGGTTAACTATTTGGGGGGTTATTTTTAGCTGAATAAGCCGCCTTTCTTCAATTCCTGTGTTCCTTCGCCGATCAGGAAGCCATTCTGGTAGATCATTACTTTATAGCTACCCTGCTGAAATGAAGTGCCTGGCTCGAAAGCGAATTCAACACTCTTCATTTTCGCGGTCTCTACTTCAACGGGTACTTTGGCGGTAAAGGCCATATCACCCTGCTCACGTGAAGTGAAGGTCTCGGTGCTGGTAGCCAGTGGCTTGCCATCCGGTCCGATCACCAATACATATATATCAGTTGTGCCTGAAGGGGCGATGCGGTTATTTACATTGAAGCTGATCAGCAGTTTATCTACACGCTTTGCAGTAGTAGATACTTTCTGCTTACCATTGCTTTTTACATTCAATGGAGTGATCACGATATTTGATGCATTAAGCGTTGAAGCTACATCAACCTTCTTCTCCAATTCCTGCTTGGCAACCGTATTGATGGCCAGGTCCTGGTTCAGCTTTTCTTTCTCCTGCGTTAATACGATCTTATCATTCACCAATACCTTGTTCTCGTCTTTCAAACGGGCTACTTCTTCTTCCATTCCGGCGATCTTCGTGTTCAGGGAAGAGATCAACTCTTTAGCCCTTGATAACTCGGCAGCCGTTGCATTCTTTTTGTTGAGAATGGTACGGATCTCCGTTTTTACTTTAGCGATCTCATCATTCTTGGCGGTGAGCTGGCTTTGCAGGCCGGTGTTAACGGTCGACATAGAGTCAAGCCTGGCCAGTGATGCATCGAAACTGGTTTGGATATCGCTTTTCTCATCTGTGATGGTAGCGATCTTTGTTTCCTGTTGCTGAATGGTCTTGCCGGTCTGCGTTTTGTCATAAGCCAAATAACCTCCGAGGCCTAATACTGCGGCAGCAAGTACGCCAATGGCGACATTCTTAGCACTTTTGTTTGATTTCGGTTCTGCCTTCACTGAGGCTTCCGGGAAATTGTTAGTTGTCATGATATTTACGATTTTAAAGTGGTTAAGTATAGGTATTTCGATAATGATTATTTTTTTCCAGCGTCCTGCTAAAATCCAAAATCATGCCATCTTATTTTTGGAACCAAATGAAGCATTAGTTATACATTGCAAATGCTGTAATATGAGCTGATTTAACAGCTTTTCTCAGCAAAACAGGCCATTTTGCGGCCCTTATTGGCTTAATTTTTTTAATTTCGCCACCCGCTTTAGCGCCAGGTATTTTTTCTTATTCATGACAAATAACTCTTTTTAATGAGCGGTCCTGTTCCTTTTCCGGCGCAATTCGAAGCCCTGCAGGCCTGCGTGATCATTCCAACCTATAATAATGCAGCTACCCTGGCGGGGGTGATCAGGGATGTTTCGGCTTATACTGAACATATCATTGTGGTAAATGACGGGTCAACTGATGATACCATTGAAATAGTAAAGGCCTTTCCTTCTGTACAACTCATCAGCTATGCAAATAATAAGGGAAAGGGCTGGGCACTAAGACAGGCATTTAAGCACGCCATTGAAAAAGGATATAAGCTGGCGATCAGTATTGACTCTGATGGACAGCATTTTGCAAAGGATCTTCCTGCCTTTATTGATAAATGGCAGGAGCAACCCGGCTCGCTCATCATTGGTGCAAGAAATATGAACCAGTCATCGGTACCAGGAAAAAGCAGTTTCGGTTATAAGTTCTCCAATTTCTGGTTCAGGGTAGAAACTGGTATCAATTGCCCGGATACACAATCCGGCTATCGCTTATACCCGCTTGAGCCATTGAAGAAAATGCGCTTCATCACCCGTAAATATGAATTCGAGATAGAAGTGCTGGTAAGATCAGCATGGAGGGGAGTGAAAGTGACCTCGGTACCCATCACCGTTTATTATGCGCCAAAAGAAACAAGGGTCTCTCATTTCAGGCCCGGGATGGATTTTTTCCGGATCAGCATTTTGAATACCATACTTGTGCTCATCGCTTTCTTATATATAAAGCCACGCGACTTTATCCGCACCATATTCAACCGCGAAAAACTGAAGCAATTACTGAATGATCATTTATTCAATCCGCATCATTCGGCACAGCTAAAAGCAGTATCGGTAGGATTCGGCGTTTTCATGGGCATTGTTCCCATCTGGGGTTTTCAATTGGTTACTGCGATATTCCTGGCGGTGTTGTTCAAGCTGAACAAGCCCATTGTTATCGTTGCGGCCAATATCAGCATACCACCCATGATACCATTGATCATCTTCGGGAGTTATAAGATGGGTGCTTTCTGGATGGGCTCACATGCACAACAATTGCATTTCGACAAGAGCATTTCGCTCGAGACCATACAAAAGAACCTTCAACAATATATCTATGGCAGCATAACACTGGCCGTGGTTGCTGGTGTTGTTTTGGGATTGGTAACTTATATCATGCTGAAAATATTTTCAAAGAAAACGGCTGCAGCCGGGTAAGCGCTCATGGGAAGGATATTCATTCGCATATATGATTTTTTTGAAAAGCGCCGCACGCTGCTCTTCACCCTGTTCATATCGCTGCTGCTTGCACTGGGATATTTTTCATTGCAGGTAAAATTTGAAGAGGACATCTCCAGCATATTACCCAAGGATAAAAAAACAGAGAAGCTCAACCAGGTATTCCAGAACTCGAAGTTCATGGATAAGCTGGTGGTCATGGTTTCGCTGAAAGACAGTACAGCGGTGAACCCCGACAGTCTTACCAGTTATGCCGGCGAATTCAGTGCAGCCGTGCAGGAAAAACTTAAGCCCTACATCAATAAGATAAACGATAAGGTTGATGATGAGATCACGCTGGAGTTGTTCGGTACCATCAACGAACACTTACCCGTGTTCCTTGAAGAGAAGGATTACCGTGCTATTGATTCATTGATCACCACAGAGAAAGTAAGATCAACGCTTGAACAAAACCTGCGAACGCTGACATCGCCTGCGGGCTTTGCATTAAAGCAAATGATCAGCAATGATCCGGTTGGCATTAGTTTTTTAGGATTGAAGAAAGTGCAGCAACTGCAATACGATGAGAATTTCGAATTGTACGATAGTTATGTTGTCACCAAAGACCAACGCAACCTCCTGCTTTTTATAACCCCTGCTTATCCACCCGGAAACACGGGTAAGAATGCGAAGATGCTCGAAGGTATCGATAGCGTGATTACGCAACTGGGAAAGAACGGGTACGCCAATATCAGCACAACTTATTTCGGTGCAACGGCCGTATCGGTGGGCAATGCATTGCAATTGCGAAAGGATTCCTTGCTCACCCAGGGAATAACGGTCCTTTTCATCATTGTCTTCCTCGGACTTTATTTCCGGAAGAAACGTGCACCCTTTATTATACTCGTGCCTGTTATTACCGGCGCTTTATTCTCCCTGGCCGCCATTTATTTTATCAAAGGAAGCATTTCGGTGATCGCACTGGGCACCGGCTCTGTGGTGCTGGGAATAGCAGTGAATTATTCATTGCACGTTTTCAACCATTACCGGCATACTAAAAATATCCGCGACCTGATCAATGATCTTGCGATGCCGCTCACCATCGGAAGCCTTACTACCATCGGCGGTTTTCTTTGTCTTGAGTTCGTGAAGTCGGAGATGCTGAAGGACCTGGGCCTGTTCGCTGCATTCAGTTTGATCGGCGCATCACTTTGCTCACTCATCTTCCTTCCTCATTTTATTGCATCCAAAAAGGAACAGGCACAGCACATCGCCATAAAAACATCCTGGATAGATAAGATCGCCGGATACAAGCCAGAGTATAACAAATACCTGATCATACCCATCTTCCTGCTTACCATCTTCTTTGGTTATTGGGCCAGATATGTTGGGTTCGAGAATGACCTGCAGCGCATGAACTTCATGACGGATAAATTGGCGGCATCGGAAAAGAAACTGAATACCATCAATCAATACGCACTGCAATCCGTTTACCTCGTCACCGAAGGCAAAACACTGAATGATGCATTGGTGAATAATGAGAAGATGGTGGCAGCTGTTGAACAATTGCAGGAAAAGGGCACGGTAAAAAAATATTCAGGCGTTTCCTCACTGATCATTTCTGATTCTTTGCAAAAAGCAAGGATCGAAAGGTGGAAACAATACTGGACCCCGGAAAAAAAGCAAACGCTTTTAGCAACATTAAATAAGGAAGGCCTTGCACTGAAATTCAACGCCAGCGCTTTTGATAAATTCAGGGCCCTGCTGGATAAGGATTTTACTATTGCTGATACCGCTGTCATGTCAGGCGTGCGAAAGAACTTCCTGGATGATTACATCACAGAAAAACAAGGTCAGGCTACGGTGGTAACGCTGGTGAAGGTTGAAGCAGGCAAAAAAGATTCAGTGTATAAGGCATTCGAACACGATCCGAATGTAACGGTGCTCGACAAGCAATACCTCACCAATAAGTTCGTAGAGATCATCAACAGTGATTTCAGCCGGATCGCCTGGCTCACTTCATTACTCGTATTTTTTGCACTCTTGCTGATGTACGGAAGAATTGAACTGACGCTGGTCTCCTTTATTCCGATGGTCATTAGCTGGATATGGATCCTCGGCATCATGGCACTGGCCGGGTTCGAGTTCAATATCATCAACATCATTGTATCGGCATTGATCTTTGGTTTGGGAGATGATTACAGTCTCTTCATCATGGATGGATTGTTACAGGAGTATAAAACAGGTAAGAAAAATCTCTCTTCATTCAAGTCATCGATCTTTTTATCAGCCATCACTACTATTGCAGGTCTTGGTGTTCTCATCTTTGCAAAACATCCTGCATTAAGATCCATTGCCTTCATCTCCATCATTGGTATACTCTGCGTGGTAGTGATGGCACAGGTGCTGATCCCCTTCTTTTTTTCTGTGCTGATCAGGAACAGGGTACAGAAGAACCGCTATCCCTGGACGCTATGGGGTTTCATCAAATCATCCTTTGCTTTTTCTTATTTCATAGGCTGGAGTATTGCCTTTACCCATATCGCCTGGATATTCGCTTTATTCAACATCAAAGAAAAAGGTAAGCTCATCTACCATACTTTTATTGCTAAAGTATGTCACAGGCTGATCTATGTGATGGTGAATGTGAAGAAGAAGATCATCAATGAACATAAAGAGGACTTTTCGAAGCCGGCCATTATCATCGCCAATCATCAATCATCGCTGGATATACCTACCTTATTGATGCTGCATCCCAAGCTCATCATGTTCACCAACGAGAAGAAATGGAACTCGACGCTCTTTGGTAAAGTGATACGTATGGCTGATTATTTCCCCGCAGAACAAGTTGAAACCAACCTCGACCTGGTGGCCGACAGGTTCAATCATGGGTATTCTATCATCGTATTCCCCGAAGGCACAAGATCCGTTGATGGAAAGATCAAGCGTTTTCATAAAGGCGCTTTTTACCTGGCTGAGCGATTGAACGCCGATATCCTGCCCATCATGATACATGGTTCCAACTATACACTCACCAAGCAGGATACGATGCTGAAAGATGGAAGGCTTACGGTGAAATATCTCCCAAGGATAAAGCCGGGAGATGTAACTTATGGAGATGGTTATGCAGAAAGGGCAAAACTCATCGGCCGTTATTTCAGGAATGAATTTGATACACTGAGAAAGGAGATCGAAAAACCCGCTTATTTCAGGGAGAAACTTATCTATAATTATCTATACAAGGGCCCGGTTTTGGAATGGTATATGCGGATCAAAACAAAGATGGAAAAGAATTACCAGTTCTTTCATGAGATCGTTCCGCAGCAGGGAAAGATACTCGACATTGGTTGTGGCTATGGATTCATGAGTTATATGCTGGCCTTTGCAGCAGAAGAAAGGAAGATCACGGGTATCGATTACGATGAGGATAAGATCGCAACGGCTAACCATTGTTTCAGTCGGACGCAGAATATCAATTTTGTGCATACGGATGTGATGGGCTTTGATTTTGACAGGTATGATGCCATCATCCTGGCAGATGTGTTGCACTACCTTCAGCCGGAAGAACAAAAACAGGTGATGGAGAAATGTATAGCCAACCTTAATGCAGGGGGAATTGTTATTGTAAGAGATGGAGATAAGGAGAAAGCGGAAAAGCACAAAAGAACGAAGCTGACTGAGACCTTCTCCACCAAAATATTAATGTTCAATAAAACAAAGGATAGTGGATTGAGTTTCTTATCAGGCAACCTGATCAGGAGCATTGCCGCAGAACATAAGATGAGTTGCACGGAGATGGCTGATTCAAAGGTTACCTCCAATACAATTTTTATTCTGAAAACCCCCTAAATCCCCTGAAGGGGGACTTTGGATCCTTATACTAAAAGAGTTCATTTGTATTACGACATATGAAGCATGAATATGACATATTGATCATCGGCAGTGGCATGGGAGGATTGGTTTGCGCCGATATCCTGGGCCGCGAGGGCTATAAGGTCTGCGTGTTGGAAAAGAACAAGCAGATCGGCGGTTCGTTGCAGACCTATGTTCGTGATAAAGTGATATTCGATTCGGGTGTTCACTACCTGGGCGGATTAAGCAAGGGCCAGAATTTATACCAGGTGTTCAAATATCTTGGTATCCTTGATAAGCTCAAGCTGCAGAAGATGGATGATGATGTATTCGATAAGATACTCATCGAGAATGACCCGAAAGAATATGTGTATGCACAGGGCTATGAAAATTTCATCCAAAAGCTGTTGGTGGATTTTCCCAACGAAGAAAAAGCATTGAGAGCCTATTGCGATAAGATCAAGGAAGTGTGCAGCAAGTTCCCGCTTTATAATCTTCGTTCGGGTGGCGATATCAATGAAAAGACAACCGTGCTGGAGATCGATGCAGAAGCATATATTGCTTCCATCACCACTGATAAAAAATTACAAGCCGTGCTGGCAGGCAATAATACCTTGTATGCAGGCATTGGTGGAATGACGCCATTGTATGTTCATGCCATGATACTGAACAGTTATATAGAAAGTTCATACAAATGCATCGACGGAGGCTCGAACATCGGAAAATATATCGCACAAAATATTCGCGAGCAGGGTAACGATATTCGCAGGAATACAGAAGTGAAGAAGATCATTGTGGAAGATGGAAAAGCAAGTTGTGTAGAATTGGCAGATGGTTCAAAGATCTATGCCGATCATTTCATCTCTAACATGCATCCTGTGCAAACGCTGGATATGACCGAAACCGATATCATCAAGCCCGCTTACCGCTCAAGAGTGAAGAGCCTTGAGAATACTGTTTCTTCCTTCATCGTGAATATCGTGCTGAAGAAGGACCATCTTAAATACAACAAGCACAATTATTATTATCATAAAGAGGGGCAGGTCTGGAATATGACCAACTATACCGAAGAGAACTGGCCGCTGGGTTATGGGGTGTTCTTCTCTGCATCTTCCAAAACAAGGGAATATGCAGAGTCGATGACATTGCTGGCCTATATGCGGTTTGATGAAGTGGCACAATGGGGCGGTACCTTCAACACGGTGAATGCTGAAGCGGACCGTGGACCGGAATACGAGGCATTTAAAAAACGCAAGGCTGAAAAACTGATCGACCTTGTTGCAGAGCGATTCCCTGGCATGAAAGATGCGATACAGTCTTATTATACGGCGACACCATTGTCGTACCGCGATTATATCGGCAATGATGATGGCACGATGTACGGCATTGCCAAGGATTACCGCAACCCATTGAAGACATTCATCTCGCCTAGAACCAAGCTGCCCAACCTTTACCTTACCGGGCAAAATCTTAATTTACATGGTATACTTGGTGCTACGATGAGTGGGTTGGTTACCTGCACTGCTTTTTTGGGAAATGAAGACATTATAGAAAAGATAAGAAATGTTTAAAAGAAGGAAATTCTGGAAAAGGTTAGGGATCACGTTCGGCATCATCTTTTTGCTGTTGCTGATCTTTGTTATTTACGTGGTACAGGTATCGAAAGTGACGCCACCGAAGCCAAAGGATATGAGCAGCCTGCAATGGCAGCGCACCGATAATGGCAATGGGTTCTATACACTTAAGGACAGTTGGTTCAGGAAAAGCAAGAGTGGTCTATATGAATTGTATGTTGAGGGCGATGGTTTTGAAAGAGGCGTGGTCAATGGCAAGCTCACCACCGAATTGGTAAAACGCCAGGAAGATCATTTTGCAGCACAGATCGAAAAGATGGTGCCCTCATCAACCAAGCGCCAGTTCCTTAAATACGTGATAGGATGGTTCAACCGCAATCTCGATAAGAATATAACAGAAGAATATAAGGAAGAGATCTATGGGATCTCCTTCTCTGCTTCGGAAAAATATCAATACCTCGGCAGCAACTACCAGCGCCTGCTTAATTATCATGCCGCACATGATATCGGCCATGCATTGCAGAATCTTGCACTGGTGGGTTGCACTTCATTTGGCACATGGGGAGCTATGTCTGATGACAGCACCATGATCATCGGTCGAAACTTCGACTTCTGGGTTGGTGATAAATTCTCTGAAGACAAGATCGTTGCTTTCTTCAATCCCACGCAGGGCCATAAGTTCATGACCGTGACCTGGGGTGGTTTTATCGGCGCCGTTTCGGGGATGAATGAAAAAGGATTGACCGTTACCATCAATGCAGCAAAATCATCTTACCCACTTGGCTCGGCAACACCTGTATCGCTTGTGGCAAGAGAGATCTTGCAATATGCCGGTAATATCAAAGAAGCCATTGCCATCGCTCAAAAAAGAAAGATGTTCGTTTCGGAATCCTTCTTAGTCGCATCGGCTGCGGATAATAAAGCGGTGATCATTGAAAAAACACCGGATGATCTTGACATTTATGATCCTCATAAGGACTTCATTGTTTGTGCCAATCATTTCCAAAGTCCGGGGCTTTCCGGTTCGAAAAAGAATATCGAACAGATGAAAGAAAGCGCTTCGCCTTATCGCTATCAACGAATGATGGAGTTACTGGATGCCAATGGAAAGAACACCGTTCAGAAAACAGTGAATATTCTGCGTGATCAGAAAGGCCTTCACAATGCAGATATCGGCATGGGTAATGAGAAAGCGGTCAACCAGTTGATAGCCCATCACTCCATCGTATTCGAACCACAAAAACTGAAAGTGTGGGTATCCACTGCGCCATGGCAGCTGGGACAATACATCGCCTACGACCTCAATAAGGTTTTTGGATTGAAGGGTATGAAGACGAACCAGGAGATATCCGACAGTAACCTTACCATTGCGGCAGATACATTTTTGCTGACGCCTGCCTATAAGCAATTCGAGGCCTTCCATCATATGAAACTACTGATCGCAGATGGCGGGCAGGTGAACCCCGATAGTCTTGTGGCCAGCAACCCGCAGTTCTATAATGCTTATGTTCTGGCAGCCGATTACCTGTACAAACAAAAACAATATCAAAAAGCATTGTACTTTTATCAGCAGGCTTTGACCAAGGAAGTGGCCACGCAAAAAGAAAAGGATCATATCATCGACAGGATAAAGAAATTGAGTAATAAATAGCACTTCATTATGATCGCAGGATTGGGCATTGATATGATCGAAGTAGAAAGAGTTGCTGATAAACTCGGCAAAAAAGAAGGATTTAAAGAACTGGTATTCTCCCTAAAGGAAATTGAATACTGCGAAGCGAAGGCCAACAAGTACGAACACTACGCGGCCCGCTTTGCCGCCAAGGAAGCTTTCTTTAAAGCCATGGGCACAGGATGGAAGAACGGCACGGCATTCAACGAAGTGGAGATCATCAATAATGAAGAAGGCAAACCGGAAGTATCCTTGCTGGGACAAACAGCGGCAACGATCGCAGCGATGAATTTTGGTAAGATATCGGTATCACTCTCACATCTTAAAACAATGGCATCAGCCGTTATCATAATTGAAAGCTTATGACCTACGATCCAAAAGCAGTGTTTCAAAGCAAGGAGCAAATAAAAGCCATGCAGGAAAAAAAACTGCAGGAGGCAGTGGCTTACCTGAACGAGCATTCTCCGTTCTATAAAGAACTATTCACCAAGAGTGGCTTCAACACCAAAGGCATCAGGACCATCGAAGACCTTTCCGTTATTCCTACAACCGTTAAGGAAGACCTTCAGCAGCGCAATGATGATTTCTTATGCGTACCCCGCAATAAGATCATTGAATACAGTTCTACTTCCGGTACACTGGGAAGTCCTGTTACCATTGCGCTTACCGAGCATGACCTGGAGCGGCTTACTTATAATGAGTACAATTCCTTTATCAGCGCAGGAGCAACTCCCGATGATACCTATCAACTCATGCTCACGCTCGACCGCCAGTTCATGGCTGGCATGGCTTATTATTCAGGGTTAAGAAAATTAGGCGCCGGCATCATCAGGCTTGGTCCCGGCGTTCCTTCCTTACAATGGGAAACCATATTAAGGTTGAAGCCAACGGCCATTGTTGCTGTGCCATCATTCATTCTTAAGATGATCGCATATGCAGCCGAGCATCGTATCGATGTGAATGCCTGCTCTGTTAAAGCAGCTATTTGCGTAGGCGAAAATATCCGCAATGGAGATTTCAGTCTGAATATACTAGGTAAGAAGATCACAGATGCATGGGATATCAGGCTGCTTTCTACCTATGCCTCTACTGAAATGCAAACAGCATTCACGGAGTGCAGCGAATGCCAGGGCGGTCACCTGCAACCCGAATTGCTGATCGTTGAATTGCTGGATGAAATGAATAAGCCTGTAGGCGCAGGCCAACCTGGAGAAGTTACCATTACCACCCTTGGTGTTGAAGGTATGCCCTTGCTCCGCTATAAAACAGGTGATATCTGCTCGTACCATGATGAGCCCTGTGCCTGCGGCCGCAACAGCCTTCGCTTATCTCCTGTATTCGGAAGAAAAAAGCAAATGATCAAATTCAAGGGCACTACGCTTTACCCGCCAGCCCTGTTCGACCTGTTGAATGAAATGGAAGAAGTGAATGATTTTGTTGCTGAAGTATATAGTAACGAGATCGGGATGGATGAAGTGCTGCTACATCTGTCAGCGGCTAATCATACCGAAGAGAATGATCGCAAAATAAGAGCTTACCTGCAAGCCAGGTTGAGAGTGATACCACAGCTTCGGTATATCACAGCAGAGGAAATACAGAAATTGCAATTTCCCGAAGGAGGAAGAAAGGCGATCAAATTCATAGATAGAAGAAATTAAGAAATCCCACAAAAGCACGAAGGCCACAAAGTATTTTCTTTGTGGCCTTTGTGTTCTTTGTGAGAAAAACATTACTGCGGTTTTAACCAGGCTACGTTCACACTTTCCTTCCTTCCCTCTTTATTGAGCTTGAGCACAATGAAAATATCATTCTCCCTATCATAGGTTGCAATGCCGAATGGAGAGAGCGACCTTTCTTTCTTATCATCCGATTCGCCGAATAAATATTTGCGTTGCGGAACAGGATCGCTGCCTGTGAGCGGGAAATAAAATGCATCACAATCACCTACGCCTTTTATCTGGATAGGCTCTTTGTTCTTTTCTATCTTTTCGATATTACGACGTGTGTCATTGATCAGGATATAGCTTTTTTCATTGCCGTTGATGTAGGCAAAGCGCTTGTACTGGTTGCCAAAACCTCCACCATAGCTCATGGAACTGGCATTGTCTATCCAGTAATCCTTCGGCACCAGGTAACTGCTTTTCAATTCTCCGGTCTTACTGTATGTTGACACCAGGATATTATATGTTTCGAGATGAGAACTGCTGCTGTTGCTGTAATTGAGCGTAACAATTGCGGATTCCTCGTAAGACACAGAGAAGCCGCCATCCTTATTGATATAGAGGTCACGTGGCGTACCCTTGTACTTATATTTCTTTCCGTAAATATCAATTCCACGCTGGGCAGCTTCGGCAGTGATGCCGGATTCAAAGACCTTTTCGGTCTTGCCGGCAACCGGGTCTACAAAAGCCACATAGAGCCTTGCTTCTTTTTCATTCTTCTCATACATCTCTGCTGCCACAACCAATCTTTTTGTTGAAGGATTATAACGCACCAATGCATTTACAAGATTGATATCGGTCGGGAATTTTAATTCGTGGAAGTCAACTGCTGAAGCTCCTTTTTTCAGCGTAGCGAGTATCACTTCCTTATCCTTATCCCTGCCACCGTTATGGCCATTGACCAATACGCTTACCATATCGCTGCCGATCACCGTCATGCTTTGGTACTCCAGGTATTTGTATTTCTCATCAGGTGATGCATAAAAGGCGCGACTAAGTTCTTTGTGATCGCTGCCATACAATATGATCTCGATCCTTTTACTCCTGTCCGATTCAAAACTGTTGAATAAGGCGATGGCATAATTTTCACTGCCGGGATCCTTACTGGTATAAAAATCCGGGGCACTCACACCACCGAACGCCATCGCATAGCCCATACCCATACTCATCTTTTTCAGCTCGGCGATCTTTTCTTCTGTTTTTAGTTTGCCTGTTTTGCCGTCGATGATGAGGCGATAAAGTACAGGCTTCTTATCATCAACTTCGCTGATCAGCAATACAGCATCCCCGCCGATCTCGAATGTATTCTCCAATGATCCCGCTTTCAGTTTACCATATGCAGGTTCGAATGAAGTAGTAGCGATCTCCTTATGGGCAGCATCATATACCCTTACATCTATTCCATCTTTCAGCCCGATACGGAAGAACATAACACTGCCATTCTTCATAGGTAACAATTTCGCGAAGCCGCTTGAAGGTTCATCGAATTCAGGTCCGGCTGCAATTTGTTTGAATTGTGCGCTTGCCACTGCATAAACAGATACCAGCAAGGCCATCAAAATGATCTTTTTCATAAAATGATTTAGGGAATGATTACTTGCTGTTCTTTTTAATGAATTTTCCTACTTTCTGTCCATCGAGATAATAAGCATCTGCGATCCTGGAGCCTGCATCAAAAGCAGCACCCCTCCACATGTTCTCGCCCGGTCTTTCAACCGATAACACGATCAGTTTTTTTGCTTTGTTGGATGTTTCAACGATCCACACCTGCCCGTCCACTCCAGCATTGCGTTTGGATACGCCTACGCTATAACCAGGCTCAACCGCAGTGGTGTTGAAGATGAGGGTGTATTTGGCATCCTTGCTTACGGTCATATCGGCCTCCTTGGTAAAACCGAGGATGAACTTTGGACCGAACTTCTGTTCCTTATCTTCCTGCCACCTTCTTGCCCAGATATCACCTGAACCCGGCTCTTTAGCATTGGCTTCTTCGGTCCTCTTCTTGATATAGTCGGCTTCCTTGCTGAAATCGCCAACACTGAATTTATCGAAAGCGAATTCGATATTGATGGTCTTTTCACCAGCAAGCAGGGAGAGTTCGCCCTTGCTGAGATCTACTGTTTGTGCTTTCACGGAAAATGTAATGACCAGGGTAGCGATCAAAAACTTGATTCTTTTCATTTCGATTTGATTGATGATAATTAATAAATACAAAGGCTTCCTTTAAGGAAGCCTTTGCTAAAAAGTTGAATGAGAATTATTTCAGGTACTTCGCCAGTTTCTTACCTGCATTGGCAAACGCTTCAGAGATCCTTAAACCGCTATCGAAATCATAACCGAAAGCAGTACCACCGGGTACATTGCTGATGGTCATCATGGTAAGCTTGTTATCGCGGTTGGCGGTTTCAACGATCCAAATTTCTGCATCTATCTCGGCGTTCTTACGGCTGATACCGATGTTATAACCCGGCTCGATCGAAAGCACATGAAACACGAGTGTGTATTTTGCTTCCTTGCTAACGGTCATACCGCTGGTGAGCGTGAATAGCTCTATGAATTTTGGCTGGTACCTGTTCGGTTTATCATTGGCCCAGCTGGTAGCCCATGTATCACCTTTGCCTGGCTCCTTCTTATTGTATTCATCAGTTTTGGCCCTGATGTAATCGGCCTCCCTGCTGTATTTACCAACGCTCATATTGTCGTATGAGAATTCGATATTGATCATACTTTCTGCTTTCAGGATATCGGGATTACCATTGCTGACCTTTACTTTTTGGGCGCTGGCCGTTAGCGATGCAAGACCGATGGCGAGGAAAGCCACCATGCTAGTAATAAGTTTCATTTGATAAGGTTTTTTAGAATTTTATAAAGGCTAAAAGTAGACAAAATTCAAACATAAAAAACCAGTGCCCGTGGGTATTAATTTTCCTCAATTCTAAAGTAACTTTGCCGCCCCGGCGGCGCTCTTGCTGTTACAAGGGGGTTAATGCCACATATTTGGGATCTTTATTCTATTTTTACCTGTTTAGGCATTAAACTTTTTTTGAAAGTATAAACATTCGGATCATGATCAATGTAGGGGAAGCGGCCCTTTCGCTGGACGATTTTTCGGCCATCCTGTTCAAGGGTGAGGAAGTGGCATTGGATGCAAAGGCAATGGAAAAAGTAGATACGAACTTTAAATTCCTGCAGCAATTCTCTTCCAATAAGCTGATCTATGGCATCAATACCGGCTTCGGTCCCATGGCCCAGTACAAAGTGAGCCAGGAGAACCTCCTGCAATTGCAATACAATCTCATCCGCAGCCATAGCTCGGGCGGTGGTAAGATCATGGAGCCCATCGTAGTGAAAGGCGTAATGGTGGCCAGGCTCAACAGCATGATGCAGGCCTATTCGGGCATCAACCCGGCATTGGTAGAACTTTTGCGTGATCTTATCAACAAGAATGTTTATCCCTGCATATTCGAGCATGGGGGCGTGGGCGCCAGCGGTGACCTCGTACAATTAGCCCATCTAGGGCTCGTGCTCATCGGCGAGGGGGAAGTAGTGTATGAAGACAAGCTGCAACCTACCGCAACGGTCTTTAAGAAACTGGGCATCAAACCCCTCGAGATACAGATCCGTGAAGGCCTGGCCATATTGAACGGCACCTCGGCCATGACGGGTATCGGTATGCTGAATATTATCCAGGCGCAGAAATTACTGGAATGGTCGGTGATGCTTTCTGCCATGATCAACGAAGTGGTGGAAGCTTATGACGACCATTATTCTTATGAATTAAACATCGTTAAGCATCATAAGGGGCAGAACAAAATTGCTGCAATGCTCAGAACGATCCTCAAGGATAGTAAGATGATCCGCGACAGGAGTGAACACCTGTACAACCCCGAGAAGCTCGACCAGGAAGTATTTGAAGATAAGGTGCAGGAATATTATTCACTTCGCTGTGTTACTCAGGTGCTCGGACCCATCTATGATACCATCCTGCAATCGGAAAAAGTAGTGATCGATGAGATCAACTCGGTGAATGATAACCCTGTTATCGATCATCAGAACAAGAATATCTTCCATGGTGGTAATTTCCACGGCGATTATGTTTCACTGGAGATGGACAAGTTGAAGATCGCTATCACCAAGCTTTCCATGCTTTCGGAAAGACAGCTGAACTATTTGCTCAATGAAAAGCTGAACCAGAAATTCCCGCCCTTTGTTAACCTTGGCGTACTGGGTTTCAACTTCGGTATGCAGGGTGTTCAGTTCACTGCAGTTTCTACGGTGGCAGAGAATCAAACCCTTTCTTTCCCGATGTATGTGCACAGCATACCCAATAACAACGACAACCAGGATATTGTGAGCATGGGTTGCAACGCAGCACTGATGACAAAAAGAGTGATCGATAATTCTTTTGAAGTGTTGGCCATCCAGATGATGACCGTGCTGCAGGCCATCGATTACCTGAAATGCGTACCCAGGCTTTCAACAGCAACGAAAGCTGTTTACGAGGCCATCCGCAAGATATTCCCCAAATTCGTGGAGGATCAGCCCAAGTATAAAGACGTAGAAAGGATCAGAAAATATTTTGAAGAATCAGGATTGCTGGTGGCATTCAAGAATGGCAATGCACTGGCGTAGGCAATAATAAAAAAACAGACGATGAAATTTGCATTGGTTACAGGCGGTTCAAGAGGAATTGGTAGGGCTATTTGCGTTAAGCTGGCCGGGATGGGTTATCATATCCTTATTAATTACAAGAGCAATGAAACAGAGGCACAGCAAACAATGGCATTGGTGAAGGAAAAGGGAGTTGAAGCCGAATTGCTGCAATTCGATGTGACCAACAGGGAAGATATTAAATCTAAGCTGGGCGCCTGGCTGGAGAATAATACAGATAAGACCATCGAAGTGCTCATCAATAATGCCGGCATAAGGGAAGACGCTTTGCTGGTATTCATGAAAGATGAGCAATGGGATAATGTTTTGAAAACGAACCTTGATGGCTTCTTCATTGTTACAAGAATGCTGATCGGCGATATGTTGCTGAAGAAATACGGAAGGATCGTCAATATCGTTTCGCTTTCAGGATTGAAGGGTCTTCCTGGTCAAACCAATTATTCAGCCGCAAAAGCAGGCGTCATCGGCGCTACAAAGGCCCTGGCGCAGGAAGTAGGCAGGAAGGGCGTTACGGTGAATGCGGTTGCCCCGGGTTTCATTAAAACAGATATGACAGAAGGCCTCGATGAAAAAGAATTGAAGAACATGGTTCCTGTAAAGCGCTTCGGCACTCCTGAAGAAGTTGCTCATGCAGTTGGATTTTTAGCTTCACCGGATGCGAGCTATATTACTGGTGAGGTGGTTTCAGTGAATGGAGGATTATATTCTTAAAGCAAAGTCAAAAGTGAAAACCCAAAAGTTGGGAAACTTTTGACTTCATGAATCATAGGACTGTAATAGTTTTTGGTTTTGACTTTTAACTTTCGACTTTCTATATATGAACAGGGTTGTGATCACAGGTATCGGCATTTATTCCTGCATCGGGAAGAACCTCGATGAGGTAAGGGATTCCCTGTATAAGGGCAAGTCGGGTATCATACTCGATCCTGTGCGCAAGGAATTCGGTTATCGCTCGGGTCTTACCGGTTTCGTGGAAAAACCTGATCTGAAGGGGATACTGGACCGCCGTGCACGCATCATGCTGCCCGACCAGGGAGAGTACGCTGTTATTGCAACGATCGAAGCATTGAAGAATGCAAAGATGGACCAGGATTATATCAATGCGAACGAGGTAGGGATATTGTATGGCAACGACAGTTCTGCAAAAGCAGTGATCGAATCGAATGATATCATCCGAGAAAAGAAAGATACGATGCTGGTGGGTTCAGGTGCAGTATTCCAGACCATGAACTGCACGGTAACGATGAACCTGGCCACGATCTTCAAATTACGTGGTGTGAACTTTACCATCAGTGCCGCCTGCGCAAGTGGTTCGCATTCTATCGGCTTAGGCTATCATTTCATAAAAACAGGCTTGCAGGAACGTGTCATTTGCGGGGGAGCACAGGAGCTGAGTCATTTATCAATGGGTAATTTCGATGCATTATCTGCTTTTTCCGTTCGTGAATCTGATCCCGAAAAAGCCTCACGCCCATTCGACCGTGACCGCGATGGTCTCATACCCAGTGGTGGAGCCGCAACGGTGATACTTGAAAGTTTGGAATCGGCCCAGCGCAGGGGAGCGCCTATTTTGGGTGAAGTTGTCGGATACGGCTTCTCCTCCAATGGCGGCCATATCTCCAATCCTACGGTTGAAGGACCGGTAAGATCACTCCATATGGCCTTGAAAGATGCCGGCCTGGATGCTTCGGCCATAGATTATATCAACGCCCATGCAACTTCCACCCCTGCTGGTGATGCCAGCGAAGCAAAAGCCATTGATGAGGTATTTGGTGCAAAAAAGCCATTCGTAAGTTCCACCAAATCAATGACCGGACATGAATGCTGGATGGCAGGGGCCAGTGAGATCGTTTATTCGATGCTGATGATGCAAAATTCCTTTATGGCTCCGAACATCAATTTTAATAACCCAGATGAGGATTCCGCGAAATTGAATATCGTAAAAAGTGCCATAGAAAAGGATATTAATGTACTTTTGTCCAACTCTTTTGGGTTCGGGGGCACAAACTCCTCCCTTATCATCAAAAAATTCGAATAAAACACAAGATGACCAACCAGGAAATAATTGAGAAGATACACCATTTCCTTTCAGAGGAATTTGAAGTGGAGACAGAAAAGCTGACCCCCGAAGCTAATCTTAAGGATACGCTGGGCCTGGACAGTCTTGATTATATTGACCTTGTTGTGGTCATCGAAAGCAATTTCGCTTTTAAGGTTAAACCCGAAGACTTTGTTGGTATCGTTACCCTCCAGGATTTCTGCGATTACGTGATCTCCCGGGTCAACGCTAAAGAACTGGTATAATGTCCTCATGGCAAGGTAGATCCAGGGGCAATAAACTGGGTTACCGCATCTTTGTTTGGGTGCTGCGGAATTTCGGGGTAAAGCCCGCCTACTTCCTGCTGCGTTTCGTAACAGCTTACTTTTTTTTATTTTCCTATAAAGCATCGAGGTCGCTCTACGATCTCTATCGCCATAAGCTGGGTTTTTCCCGCTGGAGGTCCATGACCAGGATCTATCGCAACTATTATATGCTCGGGCAAAGTATTATTGATAAAGTGGTGCTGATGTCGGGCATCAACAATAAATTCACTTTTAATTTCGATGGCGAGGATAACCTCCGGGAAATAGCCAAAATGCAAAAAGGCGGCATGTTATTAAGTGCCCATATCGGCAACTGGGATATTGCAGGACATCTTTTTAAAAGGCTTGAAACCCGTATTAATATTGTGTTGTTCGATGGCGAACATGAGCAAATAAAGAGCTATCTTGAAGGGGTTACGGGACAGCGTTCGGTGAACATCATCGTTATCAAAAACGATCTTTCCCATATCTATGCCATAAGTGATGCTTTTAAGAATAACGAACTGGTTTGCATGCACGCCGATCGTTTCATTGAAGGCAATAAAACACTTAACGCAGATTTTCTTGGCGAAAAGGCAAGGTTCCCGATGGGTCCGTTCATCCTGGCTGAAAAATTCAAAGTGCCGGTTTCATTTGTCTTTGCAGTGAAGGAAACGCCGATGCACTATCATTTTTTTGCAAGCGAAGCCATTACTCCTGCTACAGGAACACGTGATGCGGTATTGCAGGAAATGGTGAACAATTTCTCTGGCGCCATGGAGACGAAGCTGAAACAATATCCCGAACAATGGTATAACTATTATAATTTCTGGCAATAATGACCGAGACAACACCAGGTTCCATCTTATCTTTTATCCCTCAACGGGCACCTTTTGTGATGGTGGACAAAGTAATATCATGCAACGAAACAATTTGCAGCACGGGCTTCCTGGTAAGGGCCGATAATATTTTTGTAGAGGACGGGCAGTTAAGAGAACCCGGGCTGGCAGAGAATATCGCACAAAGTGCTGCGGCAAGATCGGGCTACCTTGCCGGCAACAGGGATGAGCCTGCACCCGTGGGCTATATCGGCGGCATTAAGAATTTCGAGGTGATGCAATTACCCGGAGTGGGTGATGAACTGGTAACAGAGATCACCATGGTACACCAGATATTCGATGTGATACTGGTATCAGGAAAAGTTTTTTGCAAAGACCAGTTGATGGCCCAATGCGAAATGAAAATATTCATTAACAAAATAAAATGAGCTGTATGAGAACAAAGAAACTACTTAGTCTTTTTGCCATTTTCTTTTTCTGCCTGGCAGGAAAGATGGCTTCTGCCCAGAGCATGAAGGATGTTTTCATCAAAGAAACACAGATCACCTACCTGGGTATCGATTTCAGCATGGCGCGCCTGCTCGATATTGGTAATCCTGAAGATATACGTGGCCGCCTTTACGGCAGCATCAACCAGTTGATATTGGATGAGCCTAAGAAATTCGATATCGCCGGGGCTTTCCGTAAAAGTTTTGTAGAGAACTATATCACCCCGGTTAATGAAAAGAACCTTAAGGCTGATGCAAGTAAAATTCTTTCCACCAACCAGGGCGATTTCAACAGGCTCAGGCAAAGTGATATTGAACAGGCTGTGGAAGACCTCAACATCAGCAGGAAAAGCAGCGTTGGTGTTTTGTTCGTGATGGAGGCGATGCGCAAGACGGATAAGAAAGGCGATGCCTCCATCTGGGTAGTGTTCATTGATATGCGTGATAAAAAGATACTGATGTCAGAGCGCATCGAAGTGAAAGCAGCAGGAGGATTTGGTTTCCGTAATTTCTGGGCATCAACAATAAAAGACCTGATCGACGAGATCGATAGCCACAAGTTCAAGGATTGGAAAAAACAATATGGTAATTGATCGATCTCATTCCGTCTATGCATAAAAAACTTACCTGTCGTACCGAAATAAGAGTGCGCTTCAATGAAGCTGACCCACTGGGCATTGTTTGGCACGGGCACTATATCCGTTATTTCGAGGACGGGCGTGAAGCTTTCGGGCACGAGCACGGGCTTAGTTACCTCGAAGTATACAAGCAGGGATTCGTGATACCGGTGGTTGCGGTGCAGTGCGATTTTAAAAAGGCATTGCGCTATGGTGATATCGTTATCGTTGAGACCAAATTTCAACCCTGCGAAGCGGCGAAACTGAAATTCAGTTACCGGTTGTTCAACCATGTAACGGGTGAACTGGTGGCATCAGGTTCATCGGTGCAGGTATTCCTGGATAAGAAAGAATCCGTGCTGCAATTATCCAACCCGCCATTCTTTGAGGAATGGAAACAGAAACTGGGGCTGAACTAATTTGAAAAAGAATGAGCGAAGTTTTTATTATTGCTGATAATATTCTTTCACCACTCGGTACTACAACTGCGGATAACTTCAGGCAGCTGACCCAAAATGTGCAGGGTGTGCAATTAAGGAATGAACCCGGGATGTCGGACCAGCCTTTTTGTGCATCATTATTCGATAAGGAACAATTCACCTCATCATCCCATACAAAATTTGAACAGCTGCTGATCGCTTCTGTTGAAGATGCTTTACGCAACAGCGATATCGATCCTGCTGATAAAAGAACAATCCTCATCATTTCTTCGACCAAGGGAAATATCAGCCTGCTCGAAACAGCCGAATGTACGCCCGAACTGAAAGAGCGTATCAGTCTGCACGCATCGGCAAAGATCATCAAAGAGCGTTTTCATTTTATCAACGAACCATTGGTGGTGTGCAATGCCTGCATATCGGGCTCATTGGCCATGATCACAGCAATGAGAATGATCAGGTCTGGTCAATATGATCATGCAGTGGTCACGGGTGCCGATGTTATATCGAAGTTTGTCTTATCGGGCTTTCAATCCTTCCAGGCAGTGAGCTTACAACCCTGCAAACCATTTGATGTAGCAAGGGATGGCATCAACCTGGGTGAAGGCGCTGCAACAGTTATACTATCTTCTCAAAAGAAAAACGGGAATGATATAAAGATCACGGGAGGCTCTATAAGTAACGACGCCAACCATATCTCAGGCCCTTCACGTACAGGAGAAGAACTCTGCCAGGCCATGAATGCAGCCTTGAAAGATGCAGGACTTGCTACTGCTGATATCGATTTTGTTTCAGCACACGGCACGGCTACGGTTTACAATGATGAAATGGAAGCAAAGGCCTTATCGCTGGCCGGACTTGAAAAGGTTCCTGTAAATAGTTTAAAAGGATATTATGGTCATACGCTTGGCGCTGCAGGATTGATAGAATCCATCGTAACCGCACAATGTATGAAAGAAGATACGATACTGCCAACAGCAGGCTACCATGATATGGGTGTAACACAACCAGTGAATATCAGTACCTCGCTTCAAAAAGCATCATTACAAAATTGCCTTAAAACCGCATCAGGTTTTGGAGGCTGCAATGCTGCCCTGGTCTTGAGCAAACAATGAATCTTTAAACGATAAAAATAGCTATGGACTTTTTCAGCAAGGATAAGAGAACGGCTTTGGAGGCGATGGAAACAGCCCAATGGATAGCTTTTGGTCCTGCCATTTTCCAGGCGGCAAGGATACTTCGTGATTCAGGAATATTGCAGGCCGTTGAAGACAGTGCTGAGAATGGCATGACCATTGAAGCGATCGCAGAAAAGACAGCGCTTCCGCATTATGGTGTAAGGGTGTTACTGGAATCTGGCCTGGGCATGGGACTTGTGCTGCTGAACGATAAGCGATACACGATCGGAAAGACAGGCCATTTCATCCTGCATGATCCACTCACAAGGGTGAATATGGATTTTGTACAGGATGTTTGTTACGAAGGGCTTCATTCGTTAGACAAAAGTATTGAGACAGGCAAACCTGTTGGACTTAAATCATTCGGTAATTGGACAACGATCTATGAAGCACTTGCCCATTTGCCTGAACAGGTGAGAAAAAGCTGGTTCAACTTTGACCACTATTTTTCTGATGATGCTTTTCCAAAAGTGTTATCTAAAGTATACAACAATGGTATTCTTAAATTGTTAGACGTTGGCGGCAATACGGGTAAATGGGCCATGGCTTCAGTGGGGTATAAGGATAATGTTGAGGTAACGATCATGGATCTACCCGGCCAGTTGAATGTGGCAAAGGCAGAGATCGAAAAACGTGGACTGGGCAAGAGGGTATTCTTCGAACCTGCCAATATCCTTGATCCGGCGGTGAAATTTCCAAAGGGCTTCGACGCCATCTGGTTCAGCCAGTGTCTCGATTGCTTTTCGGATGAAGAGATCGTTGCCATCCTTCAAAGGTGCTATGAAGCGCTTGATGATAAAGGAGTGCTCTTCATTTTAGAACCTTTTTGGGACAAACAGCGTTATGAGATAGCGGCATTCTGCTTACAGCAGACCTCGCTTTATTTTGCGGCATTGGCCAATGGCAACAGCCAGATGTATAGTGCCGAAACCTTCCTGGCCTGTGTTGATGAAGCAGGGTTTGATATCGTGGAGCAAACAGATAATATTGGGCTGAGCCAGACCTTATTAAAATGTAAAAAAAAGAAAATAGGCTTCGACAAGCTCAGCCTGGGAAAGGCTAGCGAAACCAGGCAAATTTATTAATTGTAATAACCTTAAGTAATGAAAACAGAACAAGTTGATGTATTGGTTATCGGCGCAGGCCCTTCCGGTACAGTAGCAGCCTCGATAGTGAATAAGGCTGGTTTTAAAGTGAAGATCGTGGAGAAACTGAAATTCCCACGCTTCGTTATCGGCGAAAGCCTTTTGCCCCGTTGCATGGAAGCCTTGTCTGAAGCAGGTTTCATCGAAGCGGTAACGGCAAAAGGATTCCAGCAGAAGTTCGGTGCCAAATTCGTAAAAGAAGGAAAGGTCTGCGATTTCTTATTCGCCAACCAGTTTACACCAGGCTACACTACCACCTGGCAAGTGCCCCGTGCAGAGTTCGACCAAACACTGGCCGATACCGTTGAAAAAATGGGTGTGCCGGTAAGTTATGAAACAACAGTTACCAATATTGAATTCAATGGCACCGATTCGGTAACGACCGTTGAAGATATCAATGGCGAAAAGAGCCAGATCAAGGCAAGGTTCATCATTGATGGTAGTGGTTACGGAAGGGTGATCCCCCGTTTGTTCAACCTCGATAAGCCATCCAATCTTTCTCCACGCAAAACATTATTCACTCATGTGGTGGATAAGAAGCGATCGATGGATGATGAGCCCAACAGGATAACCATCATTGTACACCAGAAAGGAATATGGATATGGGTGATACCATTTTCAAATGGCAAGACCTCTGTTGGATTTGTAGGTGATCCCGAGTTCTTCAAAAAATGTGAAGGCACTAATGAGGAACAAATGCGAGCATTGCTGGCAACCGAACCTTACCTGGCTGAGCGTATGAAGGATGTGGAAATGGTATTTGAACCAAGAGTGCTGGAGTCATGGTCGGCGAGTTCATCTACTTTTTATGGCGAAGGCTTTGTGCTCACAGGGAATGTTACAGAATTCCTCGATCCTGTTTTTTCATCAGGCGTTACGCTGGCTACTGTTTCAAGCCAACTGGCAGCAAAGCTTGTCATCCGTAAATTGAATGGTGAAGATATTGATTGGAACGCAGCATACACCGAACCGATGATGCAGGGAGTAAATACCTTCCGCTCTTATGTAATGGCCTGGTACGAAGGCACACTGGATACTATCTTCTTTGCTGATAATCCCAATCCTGAGATCAAGAACCAGATCTGTTCGGTATTGGCGGGTTATGTATGGGATACCAGCAATCCTTATGTAAGGGATCATGCTACGGCATTGCATAAACTGGCAAGGCTCATCAATCTTGAAAAGAAACTGGCCGAAACACAGCCATCAATCAATACGAACTAAGATTGCCCGGAACCAATTATATCAGGGCCAGTTGCCAGGTCAGCGAAAACGTTGTTTATAAGAACAACAAGTCTTTATTCAGTGATGAGGAAAGCAAGGATGTGAATAGCTTCCTCGTGGCTGCTTACAGGCATTTCGGGATGCAGTACCTCAAGTTCTTTAAAATGGATAACCTGAGCAGGCTGGGTTGGCTGGCAACGGAGATATTGTTGCAGGATAGTTTTGATAAGGATAAATACCCGGCAGAACAGGTTGGAGTGGTATTGACCAACGCCAGCTCGAGCCTGGATACCGATATCAAATACTATGAGACCACCAGGGATATTGCGAGCCCGGCGCTCTTTGTATACACATTACCCAATATAGTCACGGGAGAGATCTGCATCAGGCATAAGTTCAAAGGTGAGAATGCCTTTTTCATAAGTCCTGCTTTTGATGCAGGTTTCCTGGAACAATATGTCAACAACCTGCTTAATAATAATATCTTGCAGTGTTGTATCTGTGGCTGGGTGGAATTACTGGGAGAGCAATATAAAACTGTGCTATTTTTGGTCGAGAAAGAAGGCACAGGGATGCCGTTTAATAAGGAAAACATAAACAATCATATACTAGTCAGCAATGGATAAATTAATGTCAGATCTGAAAGCGCAGATCATTGCCCAATTGAATTTGCAGGATATCAAGCCCGAAGACATCGGCGATGATCAGCCCCTTTTCGTAGAAGGATTGGGTTTGGATTCGATCGATGCACTGGAACTGATCGTGTTGTTGCAACAGCAGTATAAAATAAAATTATCCAATGCAGAAGAAGGTCCGAAGGTTTTTAAATCTGTCAGGACCATGGCCGAATACATCACTGCCCACCAGGCACAGCATACATCATAATGAGTGAGCCCGTTTTCGTTGCTGCTGTTGGAGCTATTTCGGCAATAGGAAATAATATTGCCGAAAACCTTGCTGCACTCACTAACGGAAAAGCAGGTATGGATACCATGCATTGGCTCGATTCTGTTCACAAGAATGAATTGCCCGTTGCAGAAGTTAAACTCAGCAATCAAGCATTAGCCGATCTTTCAGGACTTCCTTCGTATAAGAGTAGAACTGCACAGTTAAGTCTTGTTGCTGCAAGAGAAGCATTGAACAATGCAGCTATCGAAAACTTTTCGAAACTACGTACAGGCTTCGTTTCTGCCAATTCGGTTGGTGGAATGGATAAGACGGAGAACTTCTTCTCTCAATTCTATACCGATCACAGTAAGGGAAGATTACGCGGTGTTGTTGACCACGAATGTGGCAGTGTAACAGAACTGGTAGCTGATCAACTGGGCATAAAAGATTTTATCAGCACGATCAGTACGGCCTGCTCTTCATCAGCCAACGCTATCTTCTATGGCGCCAGGCTCATCAAAAATGATATACTCGATGTAGTGGTAGCCGGCGGCGCCGACTCGCTCACTAAATTCACGCTGAATGGTTTCAATACACTGATGATATTGGATCATGAGTTCTGTAAACCATTCGATGAGAACCGTAAAGGATTGAACCTGGGTGAAGGCGCAGGATATGTAGTATTAGTCTCGGAAAAAGTAGCAGCGTCATTAAAAAATAAACCATTGTGCAGGCTGAGTGGGTATTGCAATGCTAATGATGCTTACCATCAAACCGCATCTTCACCGGATGGAACAGGATCTTTTTTGGCGATGAGTGGTGCCTTGAAAAGAAGCGGGCTCAAGCCTGCTGATATCGATTATATCAACCTTCATGGCACCGGCACGCAGAACAATGATATTGCGGAAGGCACGGCTATTAAAAGATTGTTCGATCCAAAATATCCACCGATGAGTTCCACCAAGGCATTCACCGGCCATACATTGGGCGGCTGCGGCGGATTGGAAGCGGTGTATTCTATACTGGCCATCAGGGAAGGGTTCATCTATCCCAACCTGCGCCTGGAAACGCCGATGAAGGACCTTCCCTTCAACGTAGAAACAAAATTGCAAACAGGGTTAACGGTCAATAACGTGCTTTCGAATTCATTCGGATTCGGCGGTAACTGTACATCACTGATCTTTTCAAAGGACTAAGATGAAGATATTCATAAGGGCAACAGGAAATGTATCACCGCAGTCAACCTGCGGTCATCCGCCTTTTCCTGCAACACCTGTTGAACATACCGGCATCCGTTTGAATTGCATTGAGCCCGATTACAAAGAGATCATCGATGTAAAACTGATCAGGCGGATGAGCCGCATCATCAAGATGGGCGCTGCATCGGCCATGGAATGTTTGAAAGAAGCCAACTGTACGATGCCCGACGCTATTATTACCGGTACAGCTTATGGCTGCCTGGAAGATACCGGCCAGTTCATTTCCAAGATGATAGAGCACAATGAAGAACTGTTAACGCCTACCGCATTCATACAATCCACGCATAATACCATCGGCGCACAGATCGGCCTGATGCTGCAATGCAATAATTATAATAACTGTTTTGTCCATCGTGGTTTTTCATTTGAAAGTGCCTTGCTCGATGGTATGATGCTGCTGAAAGAAAAAGATGCAGGTAATGTTTTGGTAGGGGCCATTGATGAGACCACCAATATCAGTCATGATATATTAAGCAGGATGGGCTTGTATAGGAAAGAACCGATCTCAAACCTTAATTTATACTCACCTGCTGCAAAAGGAACCATTGCCGGCGAAGGCGCAGCCTTCTTTCTATTGGCTGCTGAGCCCTCAGGTACAGATTATGCCTGCATCAGCGGATTGCAAACCTTTTATAAACCTTCGGGAATAGATGAGATCGAAGAAAGAATAAATTCTTTTTTGGCAAAGCAGGATACAACATTGGGTTCTATCGACCTTGTGATCGCAGGCCGCAATGGCGATGTTAGAAATGATGGTTTGTACGACCAGTTGCAGGCATCGGTCTTCAATAATATTCCGCTGGCCAACTATAAACATCTTTGCGGCGAGTATCCAACTTCAACTGCTTTTGCAGTATGGCTGGCTGCCAATATCATCAAGACGAGCAATATACCTACGTCCCTGCAAGCATCTTCGGTAATAAATAGCCCTAAGCAGGTATTGGTCTACAATAATTATATGGGCATTCATCATACATTAGTTTTGCTGACCGCATGTTAAACTTCAGGAACACCAATATTTTTTTCATTGTTCTTTTAACTGCACTTATTGGCATACATATCCGCATGGGATTGCCTGTTTACATTTATCCCATCGTGGTTGTCATTTACTCGCTGGTCGTTTTTTATGGCTGCACATATATCAATTCTGGGTTCTTTTTAAAGATACCCTGCTCAACAACCACCAATGAAAAAGTTATCGCCATCAGTTTTGATGATGGCCCTGCGCAAAACTTCACGCCACAGATCCTGCAGGTACTAAAAGAGAACGATGTTAAAGCTGCCTTCCTTTGCATTGGTAAAAATATCAAAGGCAATGAGGCTATTCTGAAACAGGTAGATGAAGAAGGACATGTTATTGGCAACCATAGTTATTCCCATCATTTCTGGTTCGATATGTATTCATCAAAAAAAATGCTGGAGGATATGAAGATGATGGATGCTGCAGTCAAAGCAACCATTCAGAAGACCCCAAAGCTATTCCGCCCGCCATACGGTGTCATGAATCCCAATTTGAAAAAAGCCATCATTTCAGGAAACTATTCTCCCGTGGGCTGGAGTGTAAGATCACTGGATACCGTGGCGAAGGACGAAAGCAAGCTATTGGAAAAGGTCATCAACGGCATAGAACCCGGTGCTGTATTCCTTTTCCACGATACCTGCCAGGTCACGCTCAACATCCTTCAAGCTTTCATAAAAGAAGTTAAATCTCGCGGTTACAGCATCAGCCGGTTGGATAAAATGCTAAATTTGCCGCCTTATGCGTAGAATGATATTAATGGGTTTGTTGCTGTGTGCAGTATACGGTTCAAAGGCGCAATACAATGGCTACAGCCCCGTTTCCGATCCCGTAAAATTCCGTGAGCAGTTTGCAGCAGCCTCGCAAAGAACACTCAGCGTGAAAAGTGATTTCGTGCAGGAGAAGAACCTCAGCATGCTTTCTGAAAAGATCAATTCCAAAGGTAAATTCTGGTTCAAAAAAAGCGACCAGGTGAGGATGGAATATACCCAGCCTTTCCAGTACCTGATGATCATCAATAAAGACAAGGTGTTTGTAAAAGATGGACAGAAAGAGAACAAGGTATCCACCAAGTCGAATAAACTATTCCAGCAGATCAACAAGATCATGGTAGACTGTGTACAGGGAACAGCATTGAGCAACCCGGATTTCAAGACAAGGCTGTTTGAAGGGAAGTCGGCCTACCTGGTGGAACTTTCACCGGTGACAAAGGGCCTCAAAGAAATGTTTAAGACCATCACCGTGTATGTAGATAAGAAGGATTATTCTGTGAACAGCCTTGAGATGCTCGAGCTTTCGGGCGACAATACCATCATTCGTTTTGTAAACAAAGAACTGAACAGCAACCTGGCCGATGCGCTATTTACTATTAAGTAGTCTTATTTTTTTAACCGTTGGATGCAGGACCGTTTACAAGGACCTGCAGTCCACAACTGGCAATAGCAGTGATATCCAGCGTTTCAAACCAAACTTCACCGTAGCATTATATAATACCAGCGTGGATGTGGTAGGCAATCATTTCAGTGGCTTATTGCTGATCAAGAAAATGCCAGACAGCACGCTTCGCATGGTGTTCTCCACCGAGATCGGCTTCAAATTCTTCGACTTCGAATTTTCGCCAACGGGCGAATTCAAAGTATATTCGATCATCAAAAAGATGAACAGGAAGTCGGTACTGAAAACGCTGCGCAAGGATTTTGAGTTATTATTGATGTCACAACTGGATGGTAATAAGATGGAGGTCCGCAGTGATAGCAGTAATAACCGTTACTACATCTTCCCGCAAACGAAAGGATATAATTGCTATATTACGAATGGGAATGAATTGGTTCGCATGGAACGGTCGTCGAATAGCAAACCGGTGGCAACAATGATCATGCGGAATTATATCAAAGGTATTCCCGATACCATTGGTATCACACACCATAACTTTAATTTTGAAATCGGGCTTAAACGTTTAGAAAGAAATGCTGGAGAATGATCTTTACACAATAATGAATATGGAAGCAGGTAACGGTTCAGTAAAAGCAGAACTGGAGATCGATGCGGCTAACAAAATATTCGAAGGCCATTTCCCCGGCCAGCCTGTTACCCCGGGCGTTTGCATGATGCAGATGGTAAAGGAGATAACTGAAAAAGTGATCGGTACGCCAACGCAACTCATCCGTGCTGATGAGATGAAATTTCTATCCATCATCGATCCTACCAGGAATAACAGGATACTGGCTGAGATAAAATATGCTATTGAAGACGACAAGGCAATGGTAACAGCCAGCTTATCAAAAGATACCACCATACACTTTAAGTTCAAGGGTTCGTTCAGGCTTCAACCTTCTCCTGCGAACTAGGTTTATCTTTTATCATCCAGTTGATGAGATCCAATGCAGGTCCCGTCATGAACGTGGTAACGATGGCCATCAGCACCATCATTGCAAATATTTCGGGAGAAAGTATACCCAGGTCGTAACCGATATTCAATACGATCAGTTGCATCAATCCACGGGTATTCATCAATACGCCGATCGACAAACTGTCCTTCCAATTCTGTCCCACCATTCTTGCAGCAAGAGCACTGCCGCCGAATTTTCCTGCAACTGCTACCAGCAATATCCATCCAAAAGTTACCCAAAGACTGGCATGGTTCAGCAAACCGATCTCCGTTCTTAAACCTGTGATCACAAAGAATAGAGGCAGCAACAGGATAATGCTCACGTCTTCGATCTTATCAATAACGATCTTCCTGAAATTAAAACTTGATGGCATCACCACGCCTGCCATGAAGGCGCCGAACAAAGCATGTATGCCAATGATGGAAGTGAGATAGGAGGATACGATCAGTATGATAAAGAATAATGCTATGATAGGCGTTCGCTTCTTTTCCTGTTTCTCATAAATGGTTTCCAGCTTTTCCAAAGCAGGGCGAAGTAATTTAAGCATCAGCAACACATAGACGAGTGCAAGCCCGATGGTGTATAGTACACTTACTGTTGAACCCGATTTCACCAATGCGATCACGGCGGCCAGTATGCACCATGCAGTAAGGTCATCTGCAGCAGCACAGGTGAGTGCCAATGCGCCGAGTTTAGACCTGGTGAGTTTTTTTTCCTGCAATATCCTCGCCAGCACTGGAAATGCCGTAATGCTCATGGCGATGCCCATGAAAAGGGAAAAAGATAAAAAGGTAATGCCGGTGGGCGCATACTCCTGGTAAATGAAATAGGCAAGCCCCATTCCAAGCGTATATGGAATGATAATACTAGCATGACTAATGATGACCGCACCGTATGCCTGTTTGCCGATGGCTTTAAGATCGAGTTCCATGCCAATGATGAACATGAAGAGTATAAGACCGATCTGGCTGATGAAACTAAGTGTGCCCAGCGAACTTCCGGGAAATAAAAAATGATTGACACCCGGTAAATAAGATCCCAGCAGGGAAGGCCCAAGTACAATGCCCGCAACGATCTCACCGATAACTGCAGGTTGTCCTATTTTTTTGAACAGCCATCCGAACAAACGTGCAAATGCAATGATCACAATGATCTGCAATAACAGTATGGCGAGTGGGTCGGTAAGATTGTGATGAAATGAAATACTAAAGTCGTTAAAGCCACTGCCAGTGGTCATGGCCTTAGCCTTTAGTTCCTGCTGCGCAGTTAGCGCAGGACTCTGCAGTTTCAAACCTTGTTCAGCTATCCAGTAAATAACTGCACCCAGGCCAACCAGCATTAAAATGTAAAAGGGTGTACTCCGTTTTGTTTTCATAAATAAATGGAAATCCTTATTCGTTGATAGCAGCAGGGATGATCAAATTTTTAACTGCGAATAAAGTTATTGGTTTTTTTGAATGCCGGGTGATATAAGCGGGCAACTATTTTTTATTTCCCTGCGATATTCTAAAGTTATCACTGTTTTAAATACGTTATCTTCGACACTCATGCATGAGTTTGATACTATTATCATTGGTTCCGGCGCGGGCGGTTTGTCGGCGGCGCTTTGCCTTGCACGTGCAGGCCAGAAAGTAGCCGTGGTAGAACAACATTATGTTCCTGGTGGATGGTGTCATAGTTTTTATATCGACGGGCAACGCTTCAGCCCGGGTGTTCATTATATCGGTGCATTGGATAAGGGCCAGTCAACCAGCACGCTTTATGAAGGATTGGGTATCGCCAATGATCTTGTCTTTTTCCGTATGAATTCGCTCGCTTATGAGCATTGCTGGATCGGGGATGAACGCATTCATATGCCGGCCAATGTTGACCAGTTGTATGAATCCCTGGCAGCAAGATTTCCCAAAGAAAAAAAAGGATTGAAAAAATATCTTAAGCTGGTGCAGACCGTCAGCAGGGAGATACAGCTCATCCCGAAGATGAATGGATTCTGGGATAATGTTACTATAGCTTACCGCACACGCCATGTCGGCAAATATGGTTTATTTAGTTTAAAGCGGGTGATCGGCTGGCATATCAAGGATCCACTGTTACAAAAAGTATTGAACATCCAGTGTGGTGATCACGGCTTGCCACCTTCCAAGGCCAGCTTTCCCTTTCATTGTTGCCTGATGGATCATTATTTGCAGGGAGGCTTCTATCCCATGGGCGGCGGCGCTGCTATTGTAAAGGCCATGACGAATTCGATCAAAAGATCAGGCGGAGAGATCAGGACAGGAGTTGGCGTCAATCGTATTTTAATGGAGAAGAAGAATGGCAGCAAAAAATTTTCTGCAACGGGTGTTGAGTTGAATAACGGGGAGATACTAAAAGCTAAAACAATTGTATCCAATGCCGACCCTGCAGCAACCTATAAAATGGTGGGCAGCGAGAACCTGAGTGAAAAGTTGAAGAAGAAGCTGGCCAAAACGAAATATTCTGTTACCTCGCTGATGTTCTTCTTAACCGTGGAGATGGACCTGCGTGCTGCCGGACTGGATTCGGGAAATATCTGGATGATGCCGGATACCGATGAAGACCACCTGTTCAAAGAAATGTCGGAAGATGTACTTTCCAGGAAAGATTTTTCTTCTTTATTCATCAGCTGTCCCACTTTAAAAGACCCTGTAAGCTTTAATGGAAAGGTCCACAACCTTGAAATCATCACCTTTATCGATTATAATGCTTTCAGCAGGTTCAAAGACGAAAAGGGAGAACATTCGCCCGAATATTTCCAATTCAAAGACCGGCTTTGTGAAAAATTACTGCATACCATGGAAAAAGTAGTGCCGGGTATCAGCAGCAATATTATTCAAATGGAGTTGGGCACACCCATGACCAATGAATATTATATCAATGCTACAAGGGGGAATGTATACGGGACTGAGAAAGGGTTCTTCCAGACCGGCCCATTCTCCTATACTGCAAAGACTGAGATCGAGAACCTTTACATGTGTGGTGCGAGCATCATGTCGCATGGCGTTGCAGGTGCCAGTTACTCAGGTGTAAAAACTGCGGCCTTAGTGCTTAATTGCAAGGAAGAAGATCTTATAAAACCTGATCCTTCACAGGAAGTGAGAATATATGATGCAGAGGACTGCAGCCAATGGCCGGAATGGTTGCATCAAAAAGTAGCAGATAAGAAAAAACGGGTTAAAGAGCCGATCCTGTCAAAATAAAGCTGTGCTGGTATCCTCTCACATTGTTGTAGTGCAGTATCTTTTTATATCCGGTATTATTTCCTTTTCTCTTGATCATGTGCAACGGTACATTTTGTTGCGCTAATACATAACAGGCCAGCCAGGTACCCATCAAAGTTGCAGTATGGTATTCACCGCTCATGTGCTTGTAGCGTGCAATGCTGGCACCATCACCCAATACATTTTCACAGGCGGCATAATATTTTGATAGCCTTGTATCACCATTCTCTCCACTGATCAACAAGTCAATCTTTTCATCTTCTGCCAGGTTCTTTGCCAGGAAAGATCTCAACTGCTCCTCTACAAAATTTTCATCTTCGCTGTGCAGGATCTGTATCGCTTCCAGTTTTGCAATGGCATTTGACGGATCATTATTTACAAGGAACATGGCAGCGCCTTCACCGGCAATGCTGCCGTTGGTGCCTGAATCATATAAAGCCGTTGCCCGAATGTCTTCCTCCTTATACCAGCCACCAAGTATATCGATATTGTAATTGTAAGCAGAGATCTCATCCACGGCACCCAGTAAATAATGATGATCTCTATTGGCGGCCAGTTGCATGCCTGCATCAATGATCGCATTCTCGAAAGATAATCCCCGGTGTACATGCGTGATGTTATATCCTTTATTCTTGCTGATCAGCCCAAGTTGTGCGGCAACGGCATTGGTAGTGCTCTGCACAAAATTGCCAGGGGCCAGTTGCCCTTCATCATATTGAATGATCTGGTTGAGAAATTTGATGCAATCTTCCATGCCTCCATTAGCTGTGCCGATGATGATGCCATCTGTTTGCGGAGTGTCCTTAATGATTGGCATGGCAGCACCAACACCAAGCCTCACGGCTTTACCCATGCGTCTTAATACACCGGGAGGTATGCCCTCATGAGATGGTTCGATGGCATACAATTTCTTATCAACAGGGTCGTGAATAGTATCCAAGTTCAGCTCTCCAAAACTTTCCTGTGCAGAGATGCAGCTGGTTTTGTGTATGTAGAACAGCGGCTTCATGCTTTGGAAAAGATGAGGGATGAACAATTGCCGCCAAACCCGAAGGAGTTGGACATTACATTTTGCAGCGCCATCTTTTTATTTTCCTGAACAGGCTTTAATGCTGTTTTGGCGATGGGGCTTTCAAAATTGAGTCCTCGGTAAATCTCCTGTTCGGTCAAATTCAAAATGCTGTACACGGCTTCAATGGCTCCCGCCGCACCCAATGTATGACCGGTATTTGATTTGGTGGAAGTGAAAGGAGGAGGGGTTTCGAATAAGCGGATCATAGCAACACTCTCTACCTCATCGTTATTCTCCGTGCCCGTGCCATGTGCATTGATAAAATCTATTTTGTCAGCCGAAAGACCCGCACTATCCAATGCGCCTTTCATTGCGAGATATGGACCATCTCCCTGCTCTGATAAAGATGATGGGTGAAATGCATCATTGGTATTACGATAGCCGGTAAGCGTTGCATAGATCTTTTTTCCTGCAGCATCTTCTTCTCTTTCGAGTACAAGAAAGGCTGCGCCTTCGCCAAGGTTGAGTCCACTGCGTTGTTCATCAAAAGGACGACATATGTCAGGTGAAAGTATGTGCAGGGCATGAAAGCCATTGATGGTGAATTTGGCCAAACTATCAGCGCCGCCAACGATTGCTCTTTTAGCCAAACCATTCTTTATAAGGTCGGCGCCATACATAATGGCATTAGCCGAAGAAGAACAGGCGGTATTGATAGTATTGGAAATACCATTCATATTGTAGCGTTTCTGCAAATAGATCGTTACCGAAGCATTATCATAAGAGGAAAGATATGGTGAACCACCTTCACTCATGTTGGCATCCTTGTACAATTCATCGGTGAGACACATGCCACCCACTGTGCTTGCGCCCACTAGTGCAGTATCTAAATCGCTTAGTTCTGATGCGTCAAGACCACTGTCCTTTATTGCTTCATTGAAAGCGTGAAGGGCTAAGAGCGAGGTACGTGTCACGCCATGCTCTTTTGCATCGAGTTCTTTTTGTAAAGTTGAATTGCTGATGGGTACAGAACCAAAGGGTAGAACACCAGCATATTTTGAAGGAAAGAGATCGAGTGAAGTGGAGATGCCGCATTTACCTTCTGCCAGCGACATGCGGTTCTGCCCCAGGTTATTCCCTATGGCGCTTATCACCCCCATGCCCGTAACAACGATCCTGCTCAATGAAAAGATTTATTTCGTTCTGTGTTGCTCGATATAAGCCACCATGGTATTAATGTCTACAAGCACCTTGCGGCCTTCTTTGGGATCCTTGATATCTATACCGTATTCCCGGCCCAATAAAACGATGAGTTCAATGGAATCAATAGAATCCAATCCAAGCCCTTCCCCGAACAAAGGCTCATCGTCTTTGATATCCTCGGGTTTTACAGAGAGCAGGTTGAGGAACTCTACTATTTGTTTTTTTAGCTGCAGCTTTAATTGTTCTGTCTCCATAATTTTATTTTCAGATCAGTTTTTTTCTTTTTAATCCATATATCATCACGCCCTGGAATACCAATGTGATCGCCAGCAGTGGTAAGATGTGCACCATGATATCCTTCAATGTTCCTCCCTCAAGAAATAAGCCATAATAAGCTTCGAGGCACCAATGAAGCGGCGAAAGCTTCATCACGAACTGGAACGATTGAGGCATGGCGAAACTGGGAACCATCAAACCCCCGATCGCTGCCATCAGCACGATCGACACTGCGCCCACACCATTCGACTGCTCCTGTGTTTGCGCCCATATGCCAATGCAAAGCGCAAAGCTTACAGCGCACCAGCCGCAAATTAAGGAAACAATGATTAACCCCGCAATATCAGCAGGCAAATTAAGCGGCGGCAATCCCATTACAGGGAAAAGCCATATGCCGATGGAAAAGATCACAGCTGCCTGCAAAATGGTGATGCATAGATAAGTGATCTGCTTGGATACCAGCGCCACCATATAATTGGTAGGCAATGTTTTTAAACGAATGAAACTTCCGCTCAGCTTTTCCCTTACAATGCTGCCACCTAAGGAGATCACGATAAAGAACATCGCAAAGATGGTCCAGGCCGGTATGTTATGCTGTGTGGCATTGGGTATCGTTCTGCTTCCATCTCTTGAAACCGGGATCTCATTGATCGCTACAGGATTGTTCATGATCTCGTTCTCCAGTGTATCGGGTAATTCTTTTTCATTGATGGAAAGATACATGTCGCGTAAAACCTCCCTGCTCTGCACCATCTGCAATGAACTTTGCAATGCGCCATTCATCGAACGACGGAAGGATTCCTGCAAAACAGGATGATATAATAAAGTGATAGGAAGTGCGCTGTCTTTTACAGTATGCGTTGTATCCACATCCAAACCAAAACTTTTTAGCGCCCTGGCTGCAATGCGTTTGCAATTAGCTTCGGTCTTTGCACTATAATCTTCCGGGATGATGATCGCCACCACGGCATCTTTTGTATGCATCCTTTTCGAGATCGCATCCTGGTCCTGGTCGGGTGCTACTTCTTTAAGATCGAACATGCCGATCTTACTGATGGCCTTTATCAATTGCACGCTTACCTTTCCCTTGTCTTTATTGCAAAGCAGCAGCGGCACTTTATTCTTATTGAGTATTTCGAAAGTGCTGTTCTGCACCGCGGTGATCACCAGCGCCAGCACGATGGGCATCACGAACATGAAGATCAGTCCCAGCCTGTCACGTCCCAGTACCAGCAGATCCTTTATTATGGTGGCCTTTAGTTTTTGCATCAGTTATCCCTGAATTTTTTACCGGTTAAATTGAGGAATAATCCTTCGAGGCCTTCCTGGCTATGTTGTTGAAGCAGGTTATTTAAAGTATCATGCAACAGTATCTTTCCTTCATCGATCAAAGCAATCCTGTCGCAAAGTTCTTCAGCTTCCGCAAGCTGGTGTGAAGTATAGATCAGTGTGGTTCCACTACTGTTCAAAGCTTTCAGGTAATTGATGATGGCGTGGCGGGTGTGTACATCAACACCAACCGTGGGCTCATCTAGAAATAGAACTTTCGGATCGTGCAAGACACCAATGGCAAGGTTGACACGTCTCTTCATACCTCCGGAAAATTTTCCTACGGCTTTGTTGCGTACATCAGCAAGACCTAACACTTCAAGTAACTCATCGGTCTTGGCTTTGATGGCTTTATTGTTCATGCCTGCCCACGCGCCGAAAAAAGCAAAGTTCTCTGCAGGACTCAATTCATGGTAAAAAGAAAAATCCTGTGGTACAAAACCAAAAAGCTGCCTGATATTTTTTGAGTGAGTTGCGGTATCCTTGCCTAATAAATTGATCTTTCCTTCCTGTGGTTCGAGTAAACCGGTCATGCAATTCATCAGTGTGGTCTTGCCTGCACCATTCGGGCCGAACAGTCCAAAACGCTCGCCTGCTGCCACTTCCAGGCTAAGGTCGACGAAACAGGGGTTAGACTGGCCGGGATAGGTAAAGCCCAGTTGTTGTATGCTTACGGCAGCAGCGCTCATGAATTCCAGTTTATTTTGGACAATGTCCTAAACGCTTCTTTTTCTATTTCAGCTATTTTGATGAGATGGTCTCCCATGATGTCATAATCTGCCTGGCTGCCCAATCTTCCTTTGTAAATTCCTGCAGCCTGTACAGCTGCATTCCTCCAAAGGTCACCCGCCTGGGTGATCTGTTTTGATACCTGTGGTAATTCATCAATGTTATGATAAGCATAAGCCTGTTCCAGGAAAGCGCCATAGATATAACGGAAACCACCGCCACCTGTGCCGATCTCTTCCTGCATACGCACGAGTTGTGCAAGATATAAGCGTGCTTTTTCATCACCCAGCTTATCCTTCCATTTTTTTATTTTCCTGCCGGTCCAGGCAATGCCTTTTACGCCCGCGATATTACCCGGAATATTAAGCATGTACCATGCATTCTTTTTTATACCTGCTTTGATCGCCTTTCTTATTTGGTCATCGGTCACGATCTTTTTTTCTTTTGGATAATAGATCTGTCCTCTTGGTGCCAGTGCGCCTTTGGCAAAACGCACCCTTTCCAGTTCGTACCTGGTAAGGGTTGTAGCGTTTTCCATTACAGGATCGCTGATCAGGTATTTATCATCTTCTCTTCCGAAAACGATAAGGTTATGTGCATTGAAGTGGAAGCGGTATTCTTTCGGGAAATAACTGAGATAATAAACACCCACCTGGCAACCAACAGGCTGCCCGGCCTGCAGGCAATCTTCCAAAAATTTTTCAGCTGCTTCCTTAGAGCTGAATTTTTTTCTTACGATGGGAATGCCCAATGCCTTACTTGTTCTAGAAAAGATAAGTCCGGGCATGGTCCTGAATGCAATGGCCGGGCCCTTATTCACCTTCATGAAAGGAATATAGATATAGAATAAACCTGAGCCAATGCCGAATGTCATGGGCTCTGTAAGTTGCGTGGCGCCTACTGAACTTAAGAGATTGGTGGTTACCCCGTTTTCACAATGCGCTGCCTGCAGGTGCGTGAATTCAGTCCTCATGTACTTTCATTGTTTTTAATTCTTCTACCGTTACATTAAATGCATCAGCGTATTTCTGTAATTTTTCGTTCGATAATTTATTGAATGTGCCCGGTTTCATGTGCCTTTTGATGGTCCATTTCCAGAAGCCGGTATAAGCAGCAACGATGCCAATATCCATCAGGCGCAGTTCCATAAAATAGAGTAGCGGGCTTGCCTGGTTATTGAGTACTTTCTGCCGGGCATTTTCGATGCGCTGTTTGATATCGTCCCAGGCTACATCAAGGGCAGTGGCTTTCACTTCCCAGCCGGTGCTTAATTCAGTTGTGTATTTGCCTGTATCGTCAACAGCATATACCACTTCCTTGGTGAGCTTATTGAGGGCGCCATCGTCTTGAGGGATCTCATCCTTTTTCATAATTGAGCTATTAGCTGTGAGCTATGAGCCATTAGCAAATGCCTAATGTATGTAGCTACACTACAAATTTACGGGAACTTAAGGCTCATAGCTCACAGCTAAAAGCTAATGGCTGGCTTTAGCAAACAGTGAGGATGCTATACATATAAGAGAAGCGGGCGCTTTCGGGAACAAGCAGGAATATCTTATCGCCTTTCTTGAGTTTGCCGCTATGGAACAATTCATCTACCATCAGGTAAACAGAAGCTGCGCCGACGTTGCCTACCTCGCTGAGGTTGACGAACCATTTATCCCACTCGATGCCGGTTCCATTGGCCTTCAGCTGATCATATATCTTTACTTTGAAGAATTCGCTCGACATGTGTGGCAGGAAATAATCGATCTCCGATGACTTCATGCCATGCTTATTCAATGCAGCCATCACACCATAACCACCATACAACACGATATTCTTGCTCAGCAATTTCACATCCTGCTTGATGCTGAGTATGGATTGAGACATCAGCTCCTGCGGTGTGTATTCCATGTAGCTTTTCAGGCTGCCATCTGGTAATTTATCACTGGCGCTGTACATGCAGGCTTCCAGTTCATTGGCATAGGAATAACCTTCGAGCCATTCTACTTTCAGGCTTAAGCCATTTGGATTAGGCTTGTCTGACATCTCGAATGCAGCCGCACCATCAGATAACATCCAGCGCAGGAATTCTTTTTCGAAACTGATATAAGGATTCTCTTCTAGTGAACTTAGCTTTTGTGCCTCATCCTCGAAAACACCTGAAACAAGTGATGTAGAAAAACGTTCTGACCCTGTGGCGATAGCATGTTTTACATCGCCTGTCTTTATCGACATGTAGGCATATTTCAATGCATGCATTCCTGCACAGCAAACGCCTGCAGGAGATACCACTTCAATAGGATTGGTCTCAGGCAGTAAGCCATGCACCATTACACCATGTGCAGGCATCATCTGGTCGGGAGTAGAAGTACCGCAAGACAATAGTTCGATGTCTTTCAGCTTGGCTTCATCATTACCTACCAGCTTCCTTACTGCTTCAGCCGTGAGCTGGGCATTGGTATGGGTAGCTTTCCCTTGTTTATCCAGGGCATAATACCTGTTCTTGATACCATTGTTCCGCAGCACAATGCGCCTCGACTTGGAGGGTTTATTATCGATAAAACCCAGGTATTCTTCCATCTCATCGTTAGACACACGATCATTGGGAAAATAAGATGATGTATTGACTATATAGACCTCGCTCAAAGCCATTATATGAATTAGTTTACTCCTGAATAATATTGTTTTTGCTTTTTTATACGATCCGCTAAAAAAGGCTTGAAAAAGATAGCATCAACAGTTAATATGATTGGCGCTGCTATAAACAGTGCAATTAAAAGATAATATTTGAATACAACAAGCCAGCCTGTTCTTTTTTTTCTTTTGGCAATGAACCTGGCCCAGATCATGAAAATGCGTTTGGCCTTGGATTCTATGAACATTAAATTATATTTCACCACCACGGCTTTTTGTGCAACCAACTGGTCCTGGAGGCCTGTCCATACACCAGATGATAAATGCGCTTCAACGGTAGTGCCAAAATTAGCCGTATTGGCAATATCCTCATCAGCAACACCTGGCTTTGGAAAAAGGTTCAGCCATCTTTCTTTCTTACCCTTGAACATCCAGTAAAAAATAGTGACGAAGCTGATGAAGTTATGATGCTTGTCTACCAGCGAAATATTTCCCACCAGTTTTGCATTGGCCTCACGCAGTTTCAGCTTGATCCTTTCCATAGCGCTGATCCACATATTCCTGGCGCCGGTAATGGTTATCACCGGCGTGTCTTTAATAACCGCTTTTACCGCCGGCGTATTCAATATCGAATTGAATGGTATGCTTGGCGAAAGGAACCATGCCTGGTAGCCCATGATCACAAGGTCATAATGAGCTTCTTTTAATTGAAAAGGTTGCAGGGTAGTTGGTACTTCAAGAGCAGAATCAGGCATCACGGCAAAGAAACTTTTTCCTTTCCATGGAAAAGGATAAGCTACTGTGGGTTGAACGCAGACCTTTTCCACGGTGTGACCTGCATTGCTGATCGGTCTTGTAAGATTATCGAGTATCTCACCCAGTTGCCCTGATTGGGAATAATAAATGACGAGTACTTTTTTATTCATTCCCTGCAAAATTAAAAGTAGGAAGGTTTTAAAATGGATGACTTCTTACTGTAATCGATAATGGCCTGCTGCACGGGTGGTGGCAGGGTTTTATAATTTGAACGAATGAGCTGGCTGTCTCTTTCCAGTTCACTTCGATAGTTAACGATCTTTGGGGCATGCTCCTGTATGATCACGCGAAGGAAACGGTATTCCGTATTATCCTTATCCTTTGCAATGGCAGCCTCCAGTTTTGAACGGCCTGCCTTGAAAAGGCTCAGTTTATCCTTGGCTTTGGAAAGCATGCCCGATTTCTTCATCATCAGAGCACCTTCGAAGCCTTCTTTTTCATTGAATGGAGCGGTTTTGAGCACGGCAAGCTGGGCATCTATCTCTCCCATATCTGAAGAAGCCATGGCAGCATAAAATGCCGACCTGTCGAAAGCATGCTGCTGCACTTTTGCCTGGGTATTGACTGCCAGCAAAACGAAGAAAAGGTTAACGAACATTCTTAAGCGCATAATCCCATTTATTACAGCGGCAAAGATAACGCTTCCGCGCTGCCTGCTGAAAGGCAATAATAGGTCATTAACTTGTGGTTATGAAAAACGGGGCCTGCTACCTGTTAATTTTTTTATATTTGAACAAGGCTTAGGATCATCGGCAGGCAACCTTAATTGAACAACCGCCGATTATTATTCTGAAAAAAACCGGAATGGAACAAGAGATCCCAACAGGCAATAAACAGGTACCCTATACAGCCATCTCTGAATTAACGGTAATAAAAGAAAACAACAGGGATACCGAGACCAATCTTTACCTGCAAATACTTCGTGCTTTACCCGGCAGCATGCGTGCCGGCAATATCACCACACCATTCATTGACCTGCCACTGGATAAGCCTTTCAACCGGTACTCAAAAAGAACAATCGATATTTTGCTTTCTCTCATTGTCATCATCGGCATTCTATCCTGGTTCATACCATTGATGGCCATTATCATTAAGCTGGATTCACGCGGACCTGTTTTTTTCCTGCAAAAAAGGAACAAACGCAATGGAGGCATATTCACCTGCATCAAGTTCCGCTCTATGATCGTTAATCCCGAAGCAGACATTTTGCCCGCCGGGCGATTTGATAAACGCATCACGAAAGTGGGCCGGTTCATGCGCAGGAATTATATCGATGAACTGCCCCAGTTCTTCAATGTGCTGTTGGGCGATATGTCCATCGTAGGTCCAAGACCCCACATGCTTAGCGACAATATGCGTTACGAGGAAGAAGTGGAATACTATAGCTATCGTCATAAGATCAAACCCGGCATCACCGGCCTTGCCCAGGTAATGGGATATGTTGGGGCTACAGACGACCTGAGGAAGATGAAGGACAGGGTGAATATGGATAATTTTTATTTAAGGCACTGGTCGCTCAGGATGGATATCATCATCATGTTCCGCACATTTACCCGCACAATAGGTTTCTGATAATTTCATCCCGCAATGGCGGGACAAAGGACCGCAAAGATGCAATATCTTAGTAGCTGCGAGTCGCCTGCTACACTACTCAGATCATTTTGAAAAAAATATTCAACGATATCAAGGCTATTCTTACGCCCGGTGAAAGGCGGCGCATGTACGGTCTTATTGTCCTGGATGCAGTAGTAAGCTTGTTGGATATTGCTGCTCTTGTGGGATTACTTTTCGTCGTTAATTTTTATACGCAGCCGCTCGCTAATTCAACCCTTTCTTTTTTGCCCGAATCACTGGCCGACAGGGATTCGCTCTTGCTGATCGCCGTTTTTGTGATGGCTTTCATGTTGAAGAACCTGTTTGCCTATTTGGTGCAGCGTGCACAGTTGCGATTTGTTTATGCAGTGGCATCACGCCTATCGGAAGAGCAACTGCAACAATACCTCGATGGAGCTTATGCAGGATTCGTTTCGGTTGATTCTTCTGTGCATATCCGCAAGATCTCGCAACAACCCATTGAATTTGGCCAGCATGTATTGACCGGCGTTCAGCAGATCTTTACACAATCCTTCCTGATACTGGTGACGGTGATCGCCATTTTGTTATTCAATGCAAAGCTTTTTCTTTTTGTTTTGTTACTCTTGCTGCCACCTGTTCTGCTGGTGGCTTTTATGATCAAAAGGAAAACGAGATTGACAAGAACGGCGGTTAAAAAAAGCAGCGAGATGTCGCTCCAGCATATCAGGGAAGCACTTGCAGGATATGTTGAGGCCAATATCTACGACAGGAAACCATTCCTTTTGAAACGCTACATGCACTACCAGCAACAACTTAACGATCACCTGGCTAACCTGCAGGTGGTTCATGCAATGCCGGCAAGAGTGATGGAGTTATTTGCCGTGCTTGGTTTTTTTATTTTACTGCTGATCAGCAAATGGACCGGCGGCGTTGTGGACCTGCTCACGATCGGCATGTTCATGGCAGCAGCGTATAAGATCATGCCGGGGTTGGTGAAGATACTCAACAGCAGCGGGCATGTGCATGCTTACAGTTATACTATTCAGGACCTGCTTCCAAGGAGCACAGATCCTGTTTCGCAAAAAATAACAAGAAACACAGAGCCGATCCAACGCATCGAATTCAACAATATTTCTTTCAGTTACGACAAGCAAAATATTTTGTCAGGGTTCTCTTGTTCTATCCCGGCAGGAACTATGGTTGGCATTAGTGCTGTTTCTGGAAAAGGAAAAACGACCCTGGTGAATATATTGCTGGGTTTTATAAAACCCGATGTAGGATCTGTTTCGATCAATGGCGCTGCTGATTCTGCAAATGAATTAAGAGCGTACTGGCCACGAATTTCATATGTGCAGCAGGAATGCTTTCTTATCAATGACAGTATCCTTAAAAATATCACGCTTGATGAGAACGAACATGATGTCAGAAAGATAAATGAGTTGATCAAAGCAACAGGTCTTGATGAATTGATCGGACGTCACCCCGAAGGCATCAATAAATTTATCAGCGAATCGGGTAAAGATATCAGTGGTGGCCAACGCCAAAGGATCGCCATTGCAAGAGCATTATATAAAGATGCCGATCTCGTGATACTGGATGAGCCCTTCAATGAGCTGGACCGTGCATCAGAACATTCGCTGTTGCAATATTTCAGGGAACTCGCTGCTAAAGGAAAGATCATACTGCTCATCACCCACAATAAAGAAAGCCTTTCGCTTTGTGATAAAACCATCGGTCTCGATGAAGCCTGATACACTGGTCATACTGAGCCCGGGTTTCCCCGCCAATGAAGCAGACAGCAGTTGCCTGCCACCCATTCAGTCTTTTGTAAGATCGCTGAAAAAAGAATTCCCATCATTGCAGGTGATCGTACTGGCATTACAATATCCATTTACAGCAGGCGAATATGACTGGAATGATTGCCGGGTGATCGCCATGGGCGGAAGGGGGAGGTCGAAACTATTCAGGTTAATGCTTTGGCAAAGGACCTGGAAAAAATTAAAGGCAATAACAGCATCCAACAACTGCATTGGCGTACTTAGTTTCTGGTGCGGCGAAGCGGCATTGATCGGCCATCGTTTCGGGCGCAAATATAAACTCAGGCACTATTGCTGGATACAGGGTCAGGATGCAAAGCCCGATAACCGTTATGTAAAAAGAATAAAGCCTTTTGGCGGTGAGCTCATCGCCATCTCTGATTTTGCACAAAGAGAATTTGAGAAGAACCATGCATTGAAGCCACAGCATGTTATTCCATTTGGTATTGATGACACGGATCTTGTCACGGAAAATTTCAACAGGGAGATAGACATACTTGCTGCAGGATCACTCATTCCGCTGAAACGATACGATCTTTTTATTGAGATCATTAAAGAAGCGAAGAAACAATATCCCGGCATCAAAGCGGTATTGTGTGGCAAGGGTCCTGAAGAAGAACATTTAAAAAAGCTCATTGAGAAATATGGTCTCCAGGAAAATATCAGCATGAAGGGAGAACTACCCCGCCCCGAAGTTTTGTATTACATGAAGAGAAGCAGGATCTTCTTACATACATCCGGCTACGAGGGATTCGGTTTTGTTTGTATCGAAGCGCTGGCCGCCGGCATGCAGGTGATCAGTTTCTGTAAGCCAATGGATGCTGATATACCCGGCTGGCATATTGTGCAAACAAAAGAAGGCATGCAGCAAAAACTAATGGAATTATTGCAGGATGGATCACTGGTACATGAACCTGTCATTCCTTATACCATGCCGGAAACAGTAAGCAAACTGGCACATTTATTCGGGCTTTAATTCAAGGCAATAACCGTAAAGTTTTTTTGCAAGCGCTTCATTGGAAAGTTCATTCCTAAAATGTTCCATGACCGAGCGTGACATTTCCTCCCTGTTCATGCTAGGCAGTTGTTTAAGTTTAGTTGCAAGTCCATCCGCATCACCGGGCTGAAATACAATACCATATTTCCCATCACCTGTCATCTTTAAAGCAGCAGGGATCGCAGTTATGATAGGTATGCAACCACAAGCCATGGCTTCCAACAATGCATAGCTACCACCCTCGCTATGGCTGCCGGAAATATAAAAGTCGGCAGCGCTATACCAGGCCGGTAATTCATCATGCGGCACCATTCCTTTTAAGATCACTGAATTCTTCAATAATGAAGAACGATCTATTCTTTCTTCAACCCCGGCCAGCATGTCCTTCTCATGGAAGATCATATAAAGTTTTGCTTCGGGTTGAATGGCTAAGAAATGCTCAAAACCATTAAGAATGGTTAATGGGTCTTTGTTTGCATTAAGCCGGCCAACCCAAAGAAAGTTCAGACCTCCTTTCATCCCGGTGAGGTGAAAGCTTTCTTTTTTATCCAATCTGGAAAGTTCAGTGGAAGCTTCTGTCAATTCCCTGATCTTTTCCTTGTTCCTGATGATCCCGCTGCTGAGCCATTCAGCCGCATTGCCGACTGAAGTGAAAAGATAAGCGTCGAAGCATTTATCGGCATGCTGCTGCAGAAATTTTCGAAAACCAGTTGGCGGATGATCTGCGTGGTGCCTGCCGATGATCTTTACGTTCTTCCCCAGCTTCCGCCTCAACTGCATTACCTGCAAAGGAGAGCGGATGCCGGATACAATGACGATATCGGGATCAAGTTGTTTTACAAGACTGTTGATGCGAAGAGGGAACCAGGATTTTTCCTGTTTTGATCTTAAGAAGTGGTATTGAATACCATTTTTTGAAAGACTGCCATCATAATTGATCTGTTTCACATAATGAACATCACAATACATGCCCAACTCCTCCATCAGCGCAGCAAAGGTTTTGATCTTTTCTATCCATAGGTGGGGAGAATCGAAGGCAGACTGGTTGTTATAGGAGACAAAAACAACTTTCATAAATTTTCGCAACAGACAACTTAAACAGCAGTTTACCCGATGCAGGTATAAAGGTATTGGCTAACTGTGTATTTTAGTAAATAAATATATCTTATCCCGTGTCATTAGGTATACTCTCCTTCGTAAAAAAATTGATCTACGGTCCGCTTAGCGTGCGCACTTTTGTAGTGAGCCGCCTCTTCCCGCAACAGATCACGCAGGAGGTCAGCATGTCTGTTGCCGGTGCCGATATCGATATTACCCGTAACCATTGCATGATATGCCTTGATCCTTTTTGTATTGCCGTATGGCTGAAGCCAGGCCAATTGGAGTCGGGAAAGGATAAAGATGCAGCGCTCATTTTCAGGAACGGGGAAAAGAAAAGGGCGCGGATGAATGTAACATTAAAAGAAAGAATAGAGGAAGGAGGCGCAAGCTTGCTTTTATATGAAGTAAAGAAGGCGGCCTGTTTTCAATTGAACCCATTTTCGCGTTTCATTACCTTATTCTTCTTTCTCAAAAATAAGACCTCTACTTATCGCCAGCGGAAATATATTGCAGCGCTGTATTCTTACCCAAGAAAAATAATTGTAGTATCCTATAAGGAAGAAGGCTATTGTAATATTTTCCCGATGGATATACAAGGAAAGGTGCCTGGTGCCAACCTGTACCTGCTCGGATTAAGAACCACCAATATCACTTTGGAAAAGATATTGCGGTCGGGCAAACTGGTGGTTTCCGATACGGCCAATGCCGATATAAAAACGATCTATTCTCTCGGGAGTCACCTGAGCAAGAACCCTCCTGCTTTACAAGATCTCCCCTTTTCAACACATGATAGCGATATCTACGGATTCCCAGTTCCGGAATTTGCCAGCTCCTATGATGAAGTAGAGATAATACAAAGCAGGGAGTTGGGTTATCATAAGCTGATGATCGGCCGCATCATCAATACAAAGCGGCAAGAGGCCCTGAATGCTGACCTTTACCACCTGCATATCATGGAATTCCTTCACTCTGATTATGAAGAATTCACCAGCGAGATCTATGCAAAGGAATTGTTCAAAGGGAAAGCAATATCATGAGCGTAGGAACTGATAGCACTCATCAATGCAGGCATATCTCCTTCAATGAATTTGCCACCAATCCCGGTTTTTTTCAGGTGATCAATATCAGCAGTTGGGAACTGTTGCAATAAACTTTCATCAAGCAACCTGATCTTCCCTTTATGCATTACCATCAACAGGTCTTCCGGATTCAACGAATAGAAGTTATCCATTTTATTCAGCCCTTTCTTTTTACGGGCCACAACGATATCGGCATTTTTATTTTCGGCCAATGAGCCACTGTTAAGTCCCCATACCATGGCCGCTGTTTTTGTAACCGCATCCAGCAGTTCTGCATCATCCAATAATTTGGTTTGACGGGCAAGCCTTAGATGGTCCCATGCATTCCATGATGCCGTTAAGGTAGAGTCTGTACCAAAAATGATCTGCGTAAAATTTTTTAACTGGTCCACAGGCGCTGTTGAATCCAGCAGGAAAAAATTTGAAGCGGGGCACCATACCACCGCATGGAAACTGCCTGCCTGCCTGCCATTCATCGACACGCCATGTACAGCCACCAGCTTCCTTTTGAAAAGATTCCATTTTACCAGGTTGTCTATTTCGAGGGAAGAAGAATGGTCTGTTCCTTCACCTACATGGATGACGAAGGCATTCTTTTTTTTGAAAAGACTGTTCAAATGGTATTTCCAGTTGTTTTCAAAATGAATGGAATGCAGGGAATAACTATCCTGGAATACCGTGATGGGACTATTTCGGATGGCGAGATGTTCGCCATGGTTAACAACGGTAGTAAAGCCGTTCAGTAAATTCTTATAAATGCCATATTGTGTGCGCAGGTCTTTAGGGATCTGTAAAACAGTATCCATTGAAGCCTTATTGTGTTCGTTGATATCCTTTGCCCATTCGGTGTAATTGTTATAGATGCGGTTGCCTGTTTGGGGAAACAAATTGAAGTCGAGATGATCGTGTGAATTGATGAGGCCAGGAAAAACAATAGTATCGTGAAGATCAATTTCAAGCTCGCCCGCGGAAATATTGAAGGAGCCTGCGTCGGCGCTCAACGCATGTATCAACCCATCTTTTACCTGGATATGTTTTATGTCCTCGCTGGTGACGCTATCTACATTATGCAGGACCATCGGCTTTTTTTAAGATTATCCCGTAAATGATCGGAACGCCTTTCCATTGTTCGAACAACTTCACTGCATTTTGTGCTTCGTAATAGTGCCTCATTGTTTCGTCCACCTTTTTTTCCTCTGAACGAGTGGTTGAGAGCCCCAGTTGCCTGCCAATATTCTTTATTCTTTCAACCGGGTGAATGTAATTTTTTATACTCAGGTGCCGGTCGCCGTGTTTGAATGTTCTTTTAGCGCCTTTTGCCAGGGCGTCAGGATGGTAATCTGTGATAATGATAGACCCTCCGGGCTTAAGCACCCTATTCCATTCTTTCAATGCTGCTGCAGGATCTTCAATATGCGCAATAGTGAGTGTTGAAATGACAAGATCGCAGGAGGCATTCTCCAATGCAGGGAGTTCATTTCCCGTGAGCCGGAAGGTAGTTGCCACCGGGAATTTATGCCGGAGCATATCCAGCATGCCTTCCGAAACATCAAAGCCAAGGAGTTTTGCCGGCTTTCGATCCAGCAGCTTTTGCCAGTGACGCCCCGTTCCGCAACCGATATCGGCGATGACCCGGCCATTAAGGTCGAAACCGGCCAGTAATTCAGCAAAAAGCATTTCATCCAGGGCTAGCATGAGGTTACCGGGCTGGTCATCATAATTGCCTGCCCACAGGTTGTAGGCCGGCTCAGGATTAGTATCTTTAACTGAGCGAAAACTATCTAAGAGGCGTTTGAACAAAGCGGGGATCCATTGATTGATGGATGATAAAATTACGCATAAAGCACTATTAAAAACGGGCAACCTTTACCACTATAATTCCGATTCATTACTGGTATGAACAAGGTTCTATTATTCAATCCGCAAAGCGCTGTTGCCAAGCACCGTATTCCTAACTCGCTTATGAATATCGCGGCTTCTATTGACGGAACTTTTGAATGGATGATCGTTGATGGAAACCGTGAAGCAGATGTGTATGGTAAATTAAGATCTTACTTGTCTACCGGCGAATACAAATACCTTGGTATTACGGTAATGCCCGGTCCTCAAACCAAGCAAGCCATTCCTTTTTCCAAAAAGATCAAAGAAGAATTCCCGGAGACGGTGATCATCTGGGGCGGTTATTTTCCTACCAGCCATTTTAAAGTGATATTGAATTCGGGTTACGTGGATTTTGTGATCAATGGCCCGGGTGATAATGCATTTCCCAAACTGATCGATGCATTGGAAAATAATAAGCCTTATGAGCTGATCAAGAATATTGTTTACCGATCAGGCGATAATATCATCAAGACCGTAAAGGAAGATCTTATTGAGCAGGATTCACTTCCCCCTTTGCCTTATGATAAATTGGATAAGACCTATTCGATAGAGTGGTACCTGGGCAAGACCTATCTCGGCAATAAAACCCTGGCCTATCATTCAAGTATCGGTTGCCCGTTCACCTGTTCTTTTTGCGCCGTGGTGCCTACTTATGAAGCAAGATGGAAAGCAAAATCTGCACAGCAGGTTTACCGGGATATAAAATACATAAAGGACAAATGGGGCGCTGATGCCATTGAATTCCACGACAACAATTTTTTTGTTTCTGAAAAACGCACGGTTGAATTTGCGAAACTGATCAAACCTGAAAAAATGAGCTGGTGGGGCATGGCAAGGATCGATACGATGGATAAGTTCTCAGATGAATCTCTGGCGCTGATAAGGGAAGCTGGCTGCAAGATCATTTTCTTCGGGGCTGAAAGCGGAAGCGACAAAGTGTTGCATCAACTGGATAAAGGAGGCACGCAAACCGGCGAACAGATATTGCGATTTGCCAAGCGCTTAAAGAAATTCGATATCATTCCCGAGTATTCATTCGTGTTGGGCACGCCAGCGCCAACTGCAAAGGAAGTGATGGAACAAATAGAATTCGATATCAGTTTCATCAAAAAAGTAAAAGCGATCAATCCAAAAACAGAGATCGTGCTCTATACTTACAGTCCCGTACCTACAGAAGGATCGGAATTGTATAACGAAGTATTGGCAAGTGGTTTCCGCTACCCGCAAACACTCGAAGAATGGGTGAACCCGCAATGGGAACGTTTTGATATGCGAAAGAATCCGCTCACACCATGGCTGAAGCCGGAGATGATCGACAGGATAAGGAATTTTGAAACCGTGCTCAATGGCTATTATCCTACGGTGTCTGATATCAGGCTGAACCATATCAAACGCAGGGCCATGCAATTCATTTCGGGCATACGGTATAAGATCAATTTCTATAAATACCCTTACGAGATAAAGTTGCTGCAACGTATGTGGAAATACCGCCAACCCGAGATCCAGGGTTTTTAAAATCATGCCTGTTCAATCCTTATATCAAACCTTCAAAAGGTACCGCACGCTGCAAACGCACAAGATCAGTGCCCTACCCATCGTGATACTGATGCCGCACAGTGCCTGCAATTGCCGCTGCGTGATGTGTGATATATGGAAGGGGAATCAAAACCTGAAGCAACTGACCATTGAGGACATCGGCGGACTCATCGCTGCATTAAAAAAATTTGGGACAAAGCAAGTGGTACTATCAGGCGGAGAAGCGTTACTCAACCCGAATTTTTTCAGGATGTGCGAAATGCTGAAGAAGGAAGATATCAAGGTCACGCTATTATCTACTGGTCTCACCATAAAAAAACACGTACTACCATTAACGGAGTGGGTAGATGATATCATTGTTTCGCTGGATGGGAACAAAGATATGCATGATGCTATCCGCAATATTCCCGGGGCTTTCGATAAGATGGCAGAAGGTGTTGCGGCTTTGAAAATGATAAGGCCAGGCTACAAGGTTACGGGCCGTACGGTGATACACCGGTTGAATTTTCGCAGCTGGTCGGATATCATTGATAGCGCCAGGGAGATGGGCTTGCAGCAGATCAGTTTTTTGCCGGCCGATGTAAGTAGTCATGCTTTTAACCGCGAGGAACTATGGGATAATCAGAGACAGCATGAATTATTACTGGAAAAAAATGAACTGGCAGAAATGGAGATCATCATTGATGATATGCTGGTGGATCATCGAAGGGACTTTGAAGATGGATTCATCGCCGAATCGCCTGATAAGATCCGCAAGATCCAGCAGTATTATGAAGCATTTTATGGCGTAGCTGATTTTCCTTACAAGAAATGCAATGCGCCCTGGGTGTCAACCGTAGTTGAAGCTGATGGAACGGTGCGACCCTGTTTCTTCCATGAAGCGTATGGGAATATCAAAACTGGTTCTTTCGAAGAGATCGTGAACAGTGAGAAGGCTATCAATTTCAGGAAGCAGCTTGATACCAATACGAATGATACCTGTGTGAAGTGTGTTTGTTATCTGAACCTAAGACCGGGACAAATACCTGGTTAAGGATAGTTGAATAATGGTAAGCAGTACAAGTGAGTGATGCTTCGGCGTCGCTCAGCACAGGCTGCACGATGTTGAGCAAAGCGATGATGCTCGTCACAAAAAATAACATGAGCCGGATATTATTTACACATTCTTATTTCCTCCGCTTTGACCCCAAGCAATGGTCAACGGGCCAGCCCTATGCGCCGCTGGGCACGCTTTATGCAGCTGCGCTCATGCGGGAGAATGGTTACGAGGTTTCTTTCTTCGATACCATGTTCGTTCATCAGCCTGAAGAAATTATCACGACGATCGAACAGGAGAAGCCTCAATATTTTGTGATCTATGATGATGGCTTCAATTACCTCACCAAGATGTGCCTGACGAATATGAGGGAAGCTGCGCTGAAGATGATCGGCTTTGCTAAGGAAAGAGGCTGTACGGTCATCGTATCCAGTTCTGATTCTACTGACCGTTATGAAATGTACCTGAATGCCGGCGCTGATCATGTGTTGTTGGGGGAAGCGGAAATGACCCTACTTGAATTGATCAATGCTCTTGAAAATAAAACTGCAGATCTTTTTGGAATTGAAGGCCTCGCTTTCAAGCATAATAATGCCGTGGTAAAGACGCCAAGGCGTAATGTGATGAAGGACCTGGATGCATTACCCTTCCCGGCCTGGGATATCATCGACATGGACCCATACCGTAAGATGTGGATGAAACACGCAGGCTATTTTTCCATGAACATGGGTACAACAAGGGGATGTCCGTTCAAATGCAACTGGTGCGCCAAACCCATTTATGGCAACCGGTATAATTCAAGAAGTCCGCAGAACGTGGTGGAGGAGTTGAAAATGCTGAAAGCAAAATTCCATTTCGATCATATCTGGTTTTGCGATGACATTTTCGGACTGAAGCCGGGGTGGATCCATGAGTTTGCCAACCTTGTAGAAGCTGCAGGATTGAAATTCAAATTCAAGATGCAGGGAAGGGTTGACCTGATGCTGCAGGAAAATAATATCGTTGACCTGGCCCGTGCAGGCTGCGATAACGTGTGGATGGGCGCAGAGAGCGGTTCGCAGAAGATACTGGATGCGATGGACAAGGGTACTACGATCGAACAGATCTATAATGCCACCGCATTACTCAAGCGGCATGATATTCATCCATCATTTTTTATCCAGTTCGGTTATCCCGGAGAAACGAGGGAGGATATCGAGAAGACGATAAAAATGATCAATGAGCTTTTGCCACATGAAATAGGGATCTCCGTTTCTTATCCATTACCGGGAACTGTATTCTTCGAAAAAGTACAGCATGAGCTAAAGGAAAAAACCAACTGGACCGATTCAGATGAACTGGCGCTGATGTTCAGGAACACCTACCAGCCTGCATTTTACAAGCAACTGCACAGGTATGTTCACATGAATTACCGCAAGCATAAAGCTTTCGATAATATCCGGAACATATTCACCCAACCCGGCAGGATATCTTTTGCCAAACTTAAAAAAGCTGCCTCGGCCATTTACTATACACCTGCTGCATTCTTTTACAAACAAAAATTAAAAGCCTTCAGGGCGCAATAAGATGCAGGCTGATCCTCCATTTGATATCCTGGCCCGGACCTATGATGCTGATTTCACTTTATCGGCCATCGGGCAACTACAAAGGAAAAGAGTATGGACATTCCTTGCGCCTTTACTTTCATCAATGGGGCCAGGGCTGAAGATACTCGAGATCAACTGCGGTACAGGTGAGGATGCGATGCTGCTGTCGGCCATGGGTCACCAGGTGATCGCCACCGATGCCTCGCCGGTGATGATAGAAATGGCCAAAGAAAAACAGGTAGGGTTGGCCGAAGTGGAATTCATGGTATGCGCATTCGACCAGTTGGCTCATCGATTTTCAGATCAACAGTTCGACCTGGTATTCTCCAACTTTGGCGGACTGAATTGCATTGAGGAGCAGGCCATCGTTCAATTAAGCAAAGACCTTTCTGTGCTGGTAAGACCGGGAGGTAAATTGTTTCTTGTATTGATGAGCCGTTGTTGTATCTGGGAGATCATGCATTATGGTATAAGAGGGAAGTTCAAAAAAGCTTTTCGGAGATCAAAAGGAACTGCGGCTTTTTCGGTGAATGGCAGCAGCATGCCGGTCTATTATTATTCACCCCGGCAATTGAAAAAGATGTTTTCGCCATTGTTCGGCCTGCAGGAAAAACACCCGGTAGGTTTATTCATCCCGCCATCCTACCTTGAAGAAAGATTCAAGGGGAAGCAACACCGGCTTGAACGGTTGGATAAACTGGAAAACAGGTTCGGCGATTCCTATTTATCTTCTTTCGCCGATCATTATTGTGCCATTTTTAAAAAGTCGACAACCCATTCATGAAGATCCTGCTCACACACGGATATTTCTTACAGGAAGATGCCAAGGAGCAACTCATCATGCGGCCGTATCCGCCGCTGGGACTGCTTTATATCTCGGCATGGCTGGAGCAGCATGGTTATGATAATGATGTTTTCGATTCCACTTTCAGCAACCTGCGATCATTAAAAGATCATCTTCTTAAGCATAAGCCCGCTGTAATTGGTATCTACACCAACCTGATGACAAAGCTGAATGTGTTGAAAATAATTCAGTTCATCAAGGAAGAGCCTTTATTGAAAGAGCTGAAGATCATCCTTGGCGGTCCGGAAGTACGTCACCACGCGGCAAAATTCCTTGAACATGGAGCCGACGTGATCGTATTTGGTGAGGGCGAAGAGACCATCTTGGAACTGGTGCGTTCTTTTTCCGGAGACTTTGTGCAGGACCTGCGTAACATTCCGGGCATCGCATTCAATGATAAGAATGGAATGATGATCACGGGTGAAAGAACGTTGATAAAAGATGTGAACCTGCTGCCCTTTCCCAACCGCAAAAAGATCGACCTGCAATTATATTTCAATACCTGGAAGCAAAAGCATGGCATGAGTATGGTGAACGTGAATACCATGCGTGGTTGTCCTTATTCCTGCAAATGGTGCAGTCGTGCTGTGTATGGCAGCAGCTATCGCAGAAGAAGTCCGCAACTGGTGGTGGATGAGATGCAATGGCTGAAGGAAAATTATGACGTGGACATGATCTGGTTCGTTGACGACGTGTTCACCATCAGTCATAAATGGCTTGCTGCTTTTGCTGAAGAGGTGAATGCAAGAAAGATGGTCATTCCTTACGAGATCATCACCAGGTCTGACCGGGTGACCTCAGAGGTTTTGACATTGCTGAAAGAAAGTGGCTGCGCCAGGGTTTGGATCGGCGCCGAAAGCGGTTCACAAAAAGTGATCGATGCTATGGACAGGCGGGTGAAAGTGGAACAGGTGCGTGAAGCGATACGTGACGTGAAGGCGCATGGCATGGAAGCCGGCACCTTCATCATGCTGGGTTATCCAGGCGAAGAAGAAAAGGATATAGAAGAAACATTGCATCACCTTAAATATTCTGATCCCGATCAATATACTATTACCGTTGCCTATCCCATCAAGGGCACACCACTTTACAATGAAGTGGAAAATATATTTACAGAAAGTCTTCCCTGGGAAACCAGTACTGATCGTGATATCGATTTCAAACGCAGGTACAAGAGAAGGTACTACGACCATGCCATCCAATGGATCAACCATGAGATGCGCTATCACCGTGAGAAGAATTTTGTTGAGAAACTGAGGGCGCTAAGGTCGAGGAGTATGATGTGGGTGAATAAAGGGTAGCTATCTTTTATACAGCTTTCACGGAACGGTCGTATAGCCTGGGAAGTGCCTCCAGCCTGGTTTTGTACATTTCCACCACTTTATCCTGGAAGAAAACGGGATTGGGTTTTGAATAATGCTTACCTACGTGCATGCTCATCAGGAAGCCATTCTCATTCTTCTTTTGACGCAGTTCTTTTTTCTGCCAGCGTTTTTGCGTGATCTTCATGAAGCGGTCATCTAGCCAGTTGCCAAAACGATTATTGAGCAAGGATTCTGTAAACCTGGCCAACCAGCCTCTTTGCATTTCAGGTGTTCTTTGAAAGGTGTTGAAGATGCCAGGAAGATAATGTTTTGTCCACCTGTTGGTCTGCATAAAATCAGCAAGTGCTGTTTTCCCATGCATCGGCAGCAGTGTACAGATCTCCATCGCGGTGAAGATATTCTTCTCTTCGATCTCCAGGCAGGCCTCATCCACATAATAATTCATGCAGAACCATTTTTGTTTGCCGGTGAGGTAAGTAAATTTTTTGTAGAGATGCATGAAGGTCCTGGCCACCCACAACCTGTTCGCTTTTGCGATGATGAAGAAATCGATATCAGCTTTTTCTGTACAAAAATTCTTAGATAAAGAGCCTGAAATAGCAAGACCTCTTACATAAGGAAAGTGTGAAAGTATCCTTGCCGCCCTATCAGCGATCTTCATTTGTTGCGCTGCGAGCTGGTTGCCCTTCCTTCTTCTTGTTGCCAGGTTGATATCATTATGCAAGGCGTAAAATTCATCTATGGCAAAAATATACTGGTCGTCGAGCAATGAACATAAGGCCTCATCAATAACAGCACTGTCATTACTATGTCCATGAAAACGGTGGATCTCCTCCTTCGATAAAGGATAATGGAACACATCAAAATATGCCAGCGTGTTCAATATGTATTGCCTTGTATCTTCCACCGGTATTATTTAAGATCTTTCCCAGATCATTTTTTTGAATTCCTGTTTATACATGCGCCTTAACTTCTGGTACTTCGAAAAACTTTGATGTGCGCTATGAAAGGCGATGATGAGACCTCTTTGTCCATCGAGAAAACCCATGCGCAACAGGTAACCATTGATGAAAGCCCAAAGCGGGCTAAAGATCATTTTGGTCCAGGGCTTCCTGATACCTGCTTCGTAAAGTGATTGTGCTGCGATGGTGCTTACCGCTTCATTCCGCTCTAAGTATTCTTCTAAGGTTTCAAAATTATAGTGCAGTATATCTCCTTTCAAATGTACCTTTTTTACATCGGTGGTCATGATGATCCTGTCATGGGGGTTCATGCCGCCACATGTGCCAAGTCTCCTGTCGAAAAGCCGCAATTTCCTGTCGGGGTACCAAAGTCCGCGCCTTATAAATTTACCACAAAAAAAACTGCAGCGGCTCATGGTATAGGCGCTGGCCGAAAAATTCTTTTTTACACTGCTGATGGAAGCCGCCAGCTCTTCGCTCAGGGCCTCGTCAGCATCGAGTAATAATACCATGTCATGTGAAGCCATGTTAATGACCTTGTTCTTTTGGTTGATATAGCCGTTGAATGTGGATTGTTTAACGATGGCGCCTTTTTCAAGAGCGATATTAACGGTGTTATCATCAGAATAGGAGTCTATGACAATGACCTCATCAGCAATAGCGGCTACGGAATCGATGCAGCGGCCGATATTCTTCTCCTCGTTATAACTGATCAGCACTACTGATAGGGCCTCCATGCTTTTGATTTTTTGTTTTCCAATTATTAAAACGAGATAAACTGCTGCCGGGTTGCCTGTTGCCGGCGTTAAATTCAGCTCTCCTGCCGTTCCCTGGCCTTATCCTTCAATAAAAATAAGGAAAAGAAAAAGCTGTAAAAGAAAATGCCCTTGTTAAGGTCCAGCACATTCTCCGAAATGCATACTACGGTCACCAGGATCAGGAATCCGAAAAAGAGCAGGTCGCGATTCTTCCAGGCAGTAGAAAAACCGGTAAATAACACATAGAGGAATAAAGCCAGTCCAATGATGCCCATCTTCATTAAAAAACTCAGGTATTCGCTGTGCGTGTTGAATTCATTGATGAAAGAATTGAATAGCTTCTTCTCGAAATATTTTTGCTGCAGCATTTCCTTTTCTGCGCCTGTGCCATAGCCAATGACCGGCGACTTTTTTACCATATCCATGATCACTTCCCAGCGGGCAACACGGGGTTCGTTGATCTCCACCAATTCGGCTTTGTCGGTAAGATCTCTTTTAAGCTCGTTAAAGTATCTTACTTTAAAGGAGTCGATATTGGTAATGACATAGATCAATGCCAGCGAAACAACAACTGCGGCTGCCATGAATATAATTCGCTGCCTGCCCCTGAACAATAAGATGGGGAAGGAAAGGTTGATGATCAGCATCAGCGCAATGACGACGGCCCTGGAAGATAGCTGCAATAGGCCCAGCGAAAGTATGCCCATGCAAATGCCATACAATATTTTTGTTCCTGACCCACTTTTTTCCGTGATGAATAAATAGCCCAGCGTAATGATGGAAAATGCAACGTACATGGACAGGTAGGTAGCATGTATATCAATCGGCAGCGAAAAATTGTGGTTCATGAAGATCAGCGTGAACAGAGAGGATAAGGGCAGGTGAAAATAATTGATGGTACGCAATGCATCTCCATATAGATAGATAATGGTGAAAGTGCAGGTGAGTGCGAAAAATTTGCAGAAGTGCATCTGGTATTTTGCCAGGTCGAGACCACTTAAGGAGAACATTACAGGAAATATAAGGATGGCGAGTTGCCTTGTGATAATATTAACCCCTTCCTTTTTATCAGGACTATATACTATGGCCAGTGCGCCCAGGAGGTAGATAGACACAAGCACCAAGGTTTCCTTGCTCAGCAGCGTTTTGAAGTATGATCTTTTGCAATGAATAAGTGTATGAAAGATCAGGCTGATCAGTATCACCTGGCTATAGAAAAGATCGAAGGGCAGGCTGATGAGAAAGCCGACCAGGTGCCAGTAGCTGATCTTATTGGAAAGACTGTCGTCAATAAAGAATAATGCTCTCATCGTTTTGATCGGTTATAGCAATCGGTCATCAGCTCGTTGTATTGGTTGATGATGCTGGGCCAGTTGTATTGTTCGGTTATCTTTTTGAAATTTGATTCCCTTCTTTCATTGTCATTTTCAATGGCTGGTGCTTCGATCAATTGTTTCACATCATCGCCCGATGTGAAATAAAATCCATCATTGCCCAGCACTGCCCGGTTGAATTCGTTTTCATGGGCGGCGATCAAAGCCTTATCAGCCATGGCTTCCAGCAGGGATGGATTGGTTCCTCCCACGCTATGTCCATGAAAATACAGGGCGCAATATTGTCTTAATGCATGCAATTTTATCGCATCGTACACAGCTCCTGCAAAACGAATACGCTTGTCTGTACCGAATCTTTTTACCATGCTGCTGCCAAAAGCATTAGCTGTATTGCCAATGACGACGAGTGTTTTGTTTGAATTACTTTGATGAAATCCATCCAGTATCATCTCAATATTATTCTCGGGCTCCATTCTTGCCATCAACATATAATAGTTGCCTTTAGATACATCGAAACCGCTCAGCACAGTATCGTTATCAACTGGTGAAATTTCCGCACCATAAGCGATATAATGACTGTCTGTATTATACTTTTCTTTTAAATAAGTTTGTATAACCGGTGAATCAGCGATCAAATGATGACTGTATCGAACCGCCAGCTTCTCTGCGTATCGTAAGAACTTTTGTACAGGCTTTGAATATTTGCTTCTCTTCCACTCCAGCCCGTCCATATTTGAAATGATGACCGCATTCTTCGGGAAGAACCTCCGCCAGACAGAACTGCTGGTGTATCCTAAAAAAAGGATGATATCGAAGCCCTGCTTCCTGGCATTCCTGATGCAGTTCAGATCGTAAATGAATTGGCCTGCAGTTCCGAGCAAATGTTCTGCATCATAGCAATGTATGATGTGGACTCCATTCCAGTTCTTTTCCTTCCACGGGTGTTTGTGGGAATTGTATATCGTGATATCATGGCCTTTTTGCAATAGGCCCACAGACAATTGCTCAGCCAGCTGCTCGAACCCACCATAGCGGTTAGGTATTCCCCTCGTTCCTATGATTGCTATCTTCATTAAATGCAGGGCTATTTGTTCTTTGCAGTGCCACTTCCAAAAAGCAGGTTCTTTATTTTAACTGCGGGTCCGTATATAGAGGCAATCGCTTTTTTTAATGGCTTGCCATTCTTCACTACCCAATCGGTGGTCCTGGGTTTTTCAACGAGGTGCTGGTGAATACTGTAGGCATAGGTGGCCACCGAAGTACGGTACTGCTGTTCCGGGAAGTTGGTCATATCATAGCCATGTAATGTATACGCACGTGTTTGTTGTATGATCATACGGTTAAAGGGTACTTCCAGTTCTTTCCCTTCGCCGGTGCGCAGATCTACCAGTTTCAAATGACCTTTATATTCAGGCTTCCAATCCTTGTTGAGATACAATAACAGGTTCATATTGCGGAACCAGCCCTTATGCAAAGGATGGTAATTGAAATCGAGGTGCATATCCAGGAAACTATTCTTACGTCCCTGGTGAAGTCCGCCGCCATGATTGGCTGGATCAACGAAGATCTCTTCATTGGCAATATAGCTTAGGAACTCATTCATTCTTTTAGAAGAAAGATCCGTGTATAGTTCATCGAATTCAGGCCCAAGTTCACGGTAATTGGATTTCTCGAATTTATTATGGGCAAAGATGTAATCGCGACTTTTATTCTTCAATTCGGGTATGCTGGCATACATCCTCTCGAGCTTAACAGAATCACAAAAATTATCGATCACCAGGTACGGGTAAGGCTTGGCCAGCAGGTATTCCATCCTGAGCCGTTCTTTATTCGCTTCTAAAAAATCTAAATTGATCATGCTAAAACCTGTTGATAAGCCTCCAATGTTTTTGTTGCCGCCTGTTGCCAGTTGTATTTGCTGCTGATACTATTAGCATAGTTGATATCCGGTTCATGTGCCGCCGCCATTTCTACTGCATTCCTGATAGAATCAATATCACCCGGTTCACAATAAAAGCAATGTTGCGGATCGAAATAATCGGCAGTATCACCATATTTTGTCACCACGATATTGCATCCACAATATAAGGCTTCCAGCGATGCAAGCCCGGTGGTCTCGAACCAGCTCGGCAGCACGTGCACCCTTGCTTTCCTGTAATAGTTTACCAGTTCCTCCTGCGGCATGGCGTTTAAAAAATGGATATTGGCCTTAGCCATCCTTTTACATTCATTATAATAAGCGATGTGATTCGGTGCAGGGTCACCGATCAAATACAGTTCTAAGGGCGAATCATTCAAAGCCATGATGAGGTTGAGCTGGTTCTTGATCAGTTCGATCCTTGCCACACAAAGCACCATGTTCGCCTGCCTTTTAACAAGGCCATTGTTATTGAATAATTGCAGGTCTGCACCATTCGGTATAACACTGTATCTTTTTTCAATACCATAGGCACTCATCAATCTTTTGTATTCATTCTCTGAATTGGGTAAAAGCATGGCGGCATGCTGAAGGATCCATTGCACTGAGTTTTTGTGGCCCTTCCAGATATAATTCCCTGAAATGATCTTTTCGCCATTCACGATCGATTTGCTTACCGTCTTGATATATTCCTGTGCATGCGTGCTGAACATATTCAAGACCCTGTCCTTTACACCCCTTGTCCTGCGCTCACGTGGTTTAGCATAATCAACATAGATGGTAGAGATCACATAAGGTAGTTTGCTTTGGCGGATATGGAATAACATATCTGCCGGGTGCCGGATATTGAAGAAATGGATGAGCTGGTAGTTTGCATAATCGATATGCTTATCATTGCAGGGCCTGCTATCTACTATCACACCAGCCTGCTGTAAAGCTTCTGCCGTTTTTGTCAGCTGCACGGTATCACCACCCTTCACAGAATGCAGCGAGGCCCGGCTGATGAACAATATCTTTAATGGCGGCTTCACGATAAGAGGTTCTTTTGTTTATATACCCAGGAAATAAAATCACGGGGGAAGAAACTCAATGCCATTATCGCATAGCTATCGAGCCTGCCCGGGTGTATGCGGATGGCCTTTCTTAAATTGATCCTTGCTTTTTTGGGCTGGTGGTTATCCCATAAATACTTTTTCCCAAGTAATGAATAGTAAGATCCTTCTTTGATCCTTGGATTGTTCTGTTGTTTCAGGATACTTTTTATTTCAATCCCTTCTTCGGGCGTGATCATGCCTCTTTGTATGGCACCTGATTTTATTTCACGGAAACGTTTGGTGCGCCACTTCTCATCTATGCTGATGGATTCGGGATTCAGCCTAACGGATAAAAGTTTTGCATCCAGGTTACAAGCCTTGCCCTGCTTGATGATCTTCGACCAAAGCAGGTGGTCCTGGAAGGCAAAGGCATTGGCATCGTATCCACCCGCTTGCAAGACTGCTTCTTTACGGAAAAGAACGGCAGAATGGATAAAGGGACATTTGCTTGAAGTGAGTTCCTGTATCTCCTCATCTGTATGGGCAGGCATCGTACAGGTAAAGACATATTCACCATCACGATCGATATAGTCCGCATCACAACCAACGATGATGTATCCGGGATGTGCATTTAAAAAATCGTACTGCTGTTTGAGGCGATCAGGCATGCAGATATCATCGGCATCGAAACGGGCAACAAGTTCGGCGTTGGCATTCAGCAAGCCGAGATTGAGTGCAGCGGCAATGCCCTGGTTGGATTGGTTGATGAGCCTGATACGCTCATCATTGTACGATCGAATGATCTTTTCAGTACCGTCAGTCGAGCCATCGTTGATGATCAGTAATTCAAAATCGGTAAAGCTCTGGCCCAGCACCGAGTCGATCGCCTGGTGGATATATTTCTCTGCATTGTAAGCAGGTACTAATACTGTTATTTTAGGTTCGGTCGGCTTCATGCACAGTTGATTCTTTTATATTCAGTATGACCAGTAGTTCAAAGAAGACCACCACGGATAATTGTTCAAACCAGTACTCCGCAAAGAACATCCCCAACATCAAAAATAATACGGGCAGTCCATATGAATCATATTTAAGTCTCCTTAAAAAAAAGCCCGCATAAAAAATGAAAAAGGCAACCAGCCCTGCAATGCCATATTCACCCAATAGCTGGTCGTAGGTACAATTGGGATTATTGGCAACGGAGTGAAGGTCATCCGGGCTGGTAAAGTAAAAAAGATAAAGATCGAGATGGTTGAGCTTGAACTCCCTGCTGATATAGCGATACATTTCGGGATATCCTCCCGCAATTTTCATGGCAGTGGTACGAAAGGCCAGTTTAGAAGAAAAATTACCGATCCCCAGGCCGGTCAACAGTTTGAGGGGATGCTGTTGAAAATATTTTAGTGTTTGCTGTATGGCAAAGATCTTACCGGGTATATGCAGGTTCTGCTTCCTCGATGCTGCAATGGGCACTTCTGCTGATTCATTTTTAATGTAGTTGAGTAAGGTCTTTTCTGTGGCAGTCGTATCCGACCTGTGCTGGAAAGATGGCGTATGAATACTGTCCTTAGGGATAACGGGTTTCTCTGTGAATTTTACTTCCGGCTTTACGGGCTCAGCCTTGACCGGTTCCGGGCTGGTTATATTTGTTGTAACGATAACAGGTTGTTCGATCATTACCCTGTTAAGACTATCCAGGTATAATTGTGCGATCTTCTTCTTTCTTTCATCAGCACTAAGTATACTATCGGGCATTGCGGTGATCGGCGTGGTATTCAGGTAAACAGGCTTTTCGCGGGGAATATCCTTTGTTAATCGCTGGTAAAGCGTTTTGATGTATTTATTGTTCTGCGGCGAGATCTTCAGCAGGAAAGTGGCAAGTATGATAAGGCAAACGCCGATCATGCTTTTCTGTTCCTTAGTGGTTTTAAAGATGAACAGGTAGATGAGTACTAAGACCATCACCAGGTTGGTGACATTGCTTCCCGTGAGCAGCAGCACGATCATACAAACCAGCACCATGATATTCTTTTTTCGCTTGAGGAAGTAGATCACACCGAATGCATTGAGTACGGCATTGGTGCTGGAAGTATCGAAGCTGATGCCCTTGATATAATCGCCCGTGCCTATAAAGTATTTTTGAAAATTTCCCTGGTAGCGGTAGGGATTGAGATGGCCGGTCTCGATGATTATTCCCAGGTACACAGCCAGCGAAACAATGGCATTGATGACAAAGAAAACAAGGATGGTGCGATGGATGATCTCAGGATCATTGTTCTCCACCGATAATTTTACCTGGTGGATCGCCAGTATGCAAAGTATCCAAAAAGCCAATCCTGTCACTACGGCCAGGTCGTAATTGATATTGCTGATCAAACCACTGATGATCCAGTTGAAAAGTACGATGCCAATGATGAGAGGATAAAAGAGAGGAAGGCGCGGATCTTTCAGCCTGAAACCAAATTTGAAATTCGGACGCAGGATGAAGATCATCAGTATAGCCGCAAACTTCACCAGTAACTTAACATCGAGAAAAAGCAATAGGAAAAGCAGGAGTTTCCAGTCAATGGAATTTACCCGGCTTCGCAAAGCGATCACGATATTCTTATTGTTCACCCTTATGTCTTGTTTTGTGGAGCGGTACTAAAATATTCAAATATTGCAATACCTATCTAATAATCGGGTAATCAATGCAGAGGGTTGCCCATCAAAGTCCGGTTACCCGTTTTAGAACTGCCCGGTCCGTTAAGCGGATCTGCCTCGTCAAAACCAGCAGAATAATACAGGAGGATACGGCGGTCAGCAAAATGATCCAGGTATTGCTGAAAAGATAGCTTGCACCAAAGCCGGCGGCCAATGCGCAAACCGGGCATAAGAGCACCGACCAGCTATTCTCCCCGAGCTTCTCCAGTTTTGTTTGCAACAGGTAGGCCACCGACTGACCAATAATGGCCAGCAGGTAACCTGCAGCAGCACCTTCGCCTTTATAAAATGGAATAAGGCCAACATCGGCAAGGATATTAATGACGAAAGTGATAGCGAAAACATGGAAGATCATCTTCAGTCTTCCCTTGGCAAAATTGACGGTCCACAAAAAATTATTGAGATAAAGAAAGGGCATGCTTGCCGAAAGGATGAGGATATTGTATTGGTTGACCGTACCATACTTACCCAGGGTGATGTAGTCTATCACAGGTATCCAAAGGATATTCAATACCATCGCCGTTAATGAAGCGATCACCATTTCGAGCCGGAACAGCACCATGATATCACTGATCCGTGCAGGGTCGGTTGTAGTTTTATCGGGATGGAACAGTTTTGTAAAACGTGGTATCAGTATCGGGGCAATGACCAGCATGGGCAATGTGGCCATTTCAAATATCTTGTAAGCAAAACTATAATCTGCTAAAATGACATTGGTGGTAAATAATCCAAGGAAGATCCAGTCGAACCTGGCGATGAGCGAAGTGAAAATGGCCACACCCAACTGTGGTAATGATTCTTTAAGCAGCCCGGCATAACCATTCTTGTCCCAACGCAGCGTTACCGGAACAGATAAGGTTCGCCTGGTTATGAGGATGCAACAGATCAACTCCAGCAGGTCTCCTGCAATAAAGATGATGATGATGACGGTAAGGTTGAATGGCTGCAAGGCAGCGAAGAGGATCAATGCAATGCTTCGCACAACATTGGAGCATACCGACATGAATAAAAGCGGCCTGAATTCTTCAAGGCCAGTTGCTAGTTGCTTGAATGGCGTGGAAAAGAAGATCATCAGCTTGGCTATTCCAAGGAATAATAATAGCTGGTGCTGCTGGAAAAACGACGGGAATATGAATTTGCCTGCAAGCAGGAGAATGTACATAGCGCTTCCAGTGAGCAATACATGGGAGATATAAATGGAGAAGGTCTGTTCCCTGTTGTGACCTGATGCGATCCTCTTTACGAATACCTGGTCTACCCCGCAGGCCAGCACACCAAATACAGTAAGCAATACCGCCAGCGACCAGTTGATCTCCCCGAAATTATTCTTATCGAGCCAGGTTGATAAAATATAGAAGATGCCAAGTCCACAAAACTGGTTGATGATCACCTGCAGTGTATTGGCCGAAATATCATGGAGGAATTTTTTTTTCATTGCAGCGCTCAAAGCCGGTTGGTCCTGTAATTTATAATTTTATTACCTGATTCAAGGGGCAACTTATGGCTGTTTTTTTACGATAATAGGTTACCAAAATCTCTTGTATGAAAAAAATGCTCCTTGCTTTTTTCCTGCTCTCGCCGCTTTTTATCTTAGCGCAGAACGACAGCATAACCAATCTTATGAATTCAATGGATACCAAGGCTCCGCCGGTAACCAAACAACCAACAAAGATATTCGACGCCCAGCGGCTCATCAATCTTAATACCGTTGAGGTGCTGAATAAGGGTAAACTTGAGTTCAAGGTGATCCATAATTTTTATGACTTCGGAGGATCAAGGGGAGGTGTTCATCATTTCTTTGGATTGGATAACGCTGCAGATATCAAGATCGCCTTCCAGTTTGGGATCACTAACAAGCTGAATGTTGTTGCCGCACGCACCAGAGGCGACCAATACCAGAACGTAACCGAGTTATGGGAACTGGGATTGAAATACAGGTTCCTTGCACAGATGGAACACGACAGGTCACACCCAATTTCTCTTACTGTTTATGCCAATGCCGTGGCTTCCAGTATGAAGGCCAATACAGCACCAGGCAAGGAGAATTCCTATTCAGATTTTAACAGCAGGACGAGTAGTATCGTGCAGGTGATGATGGCCAGGAAATTCGGTAAGATAATGAGCCTTCAGTTAACACCAACCTATGTTCACACCAACACAGTTATACCCGGAGATGACAGGAATATTTTTGCGATAGGGGCCGGTATTCGTGTGCCCATCTCCAAGATGTTCGTTTTCATTGCCGATTATTACCATGCTTTCCGCTCACAAAGGAGCAAGGATTCACTCAGGGCAATTGCTGACAGGAACCCAGGCACCTATAACCAGTATGGGGTTGGTTATGATGCCATCGGCGCAGGCTTCGAGATCATCACCCTTGGCCACATATTCCATTTGAATTTTACCAACGCCACCAATATCCTGGAGAACAGGTTCATTCCACGAACATTGACCACCTGGAGGCTTGGCCAGTTCCGCTGGGGTTTTACCGTTGCAAGGAATTTCATCCTGTTCAGGCCTAAGAATAAAAAATAGTTTTCTCTCTCTCTTGTTTTGTGAGCAAAAAAAACTCCCCCGCTTACCGGGGGAGTTGGTTTTCGCACATGGCCTGACCTTTCTTATTTCTTCTTCGCAAAGGGCTTTATCGTTACAGAGAGTAATGCTCCTGCGCTGTTCAGCTTTATTTTACCGAGACCAATGCCTTTCAATGGCAGGTTCACAAAGGGTTCAGCAGCTATAGATACTTTATTGCCCAGGTTGCGCTGGTAACCTGCTGAGAGGGAAAGTATGGAGAAATAATGTTTGTTCTCGTTATCAACAGTACGCTGGTAAGCATATTGCTGTCCACCCGGTAACTTGTATTCGTAATCATATACTTCCTTTTTCATGAAAACAGAAGCTATGCCCACATTACCGAACCAGCTATGTTTTTTCCGCTGACCGAAACTATACCCGGCACTGACCGGCACTACGTATACTTTACAATCGGCCTTGATATTATCCAGGTAAGGATAAGTAGTATTGTTATACTGATCAGGTGTTGCGCTGTAGATCTTTTTTGTAACATAAAAACCAGCCCTTACTACCAGTCTTTTGGCAACGGTATAGCTGAGCCCTGCACCATAGAGTGGCGTGATCTTGCCGGTATTATTGAGTGATACAAAATTGGTTTCGGCGCCAACAGATACGGTAAGACCGAAATTATTGCCAAAGCCACCGCTTATTTTTTTCCTCTTATCGTTTGAAGCCTTATTCTTTTCTTCTTCTTTTTTATCCGGCGTTATGGTCTTTTTATCCTGGGTCAATTCCTCTTTTGCAATAGCATGAGAATTTGTTTCAGGGATCTTTACCAGCGCTGTTTTATTTGCAGGTTCATTTGACCAATCAGTACCTGTTGATGTTGACCTGTTATCTTCTTTTTTAGAGACAGGATCTTGCTTAATTGCTTTTGCCAGGTCATTATTATTATCGCTAACTGCATTTGGATTGCTGATCAATGTAGCGAACCTTCCTTTATCAGCGCCGCGGTTCTTATGCTTTGATGCAAGCGCAGGATCATTGGTGCCCGAAACTGTTGAAGTAGTATTATTGGAAGGTTTTGCTTGTATGCCCGGTGTTGAGGTAGGTATTGTTGAAACTGTTGAAGAATTCGCATTAGCCTGTTGTGGTGCCAGCGAGGTATTGGCCGGTTGATCTTTTCCTGTTTCTATACCTGTTTGATCAGTAGGGCTGACAGTGACAGTATTATCAGCAGCCCTGGTGGTTTCATTGGCAGCCGAAGGTTTCGTTGTGCTAGTATTATTTTGTGCTGTATTGGTTGAGTTATTCTTCCATGGCTTCACGATAAATAAAAGAAGGGCTGTATCCAGTAAAAGAAAGAGCAGCAGGAAGAGGAACCATCTCTTCCTATCCTTTTTTTGCGGAAGGTGCTTATCCAGCAACTTATGCATCTTCTCCCAGGCCTTATCATCATAAGCGGGATGGTGCTGGTTGGCAGCCTCTTTAATTCTTATATCCATTTCTTCATCCTGCATTTCTTGTAATAAAGGTTATGTCTTGATTAAATAATATTTTTTGCAATTGCTTCCTTGCCTTGGCCAGGTTCGACTTGGATGTGCCTATCGAAATATCCAGTTGCGTGGCGATCTCTTCATGCGTAAACCCTTCCACTATAAAAAGATTGAGTACAGTACGATAAGCCGGCGAGAGGTGTTGTATATAATGAATGATCTCATCATAGGATAACTTGTCATACGGGCTTTCCTCGTTTGCGGGATGATGTATCAACGCGGTATCCAATTCTGCCACATCATTGTGCTTATGGTGTTTGCGGTAATGGTCGATAGCCGTATAAACCATTATCTTTCTCAGCCATCCTTTAAAAGAGCTGATGATATCGGCGTAAGCGGGTTTATAGTGGTGGATCTCTTTGAATATCTTGAGGAAGCCATCGTTCAGTATCTCCACGGCATCTTCATCCCTGTTGGTATAACGATCGCATACTGACATGGCATAGCCATAGAAAGAGCTGTATATCTTTTTCTGGCTCTCCCGTTGGTTCAGGGCACAACCCCTGATATGCAAGGTCAGTTCGTCAGCCGTCAGCAAAGCATGCTTTTTAGGTACACCAATAATCGAAAAAACGGGCCTCGAGGTTGCCCGGCCTAAAAATTACGAAATTATGGCTGCAATCCAATACTGTTGCAGGTATCTTTCCTTAGTAGACTTACGTTTACTATATTTTAAAAAAATAAATCTATCAGGTTTCAGGCGCCTGTACAATAAAAAGCTATCATCAAGCGATTTATATAACCGATTTGAAAATCCTCTGAATTAAACCGAAACCCTTGAAACTGACCAGTATTGCTTTTGCGATCCTACCCGTAACATTGCTTTTAGCCAATGGGACTTCCCTGGCTGATGGTAGCAAAAGCGGTTTCCCCATTTCATCGTTGTCCATTCCCGGCAAGCTGCCTTCAGCTAGTGCAGAAATGTATAATGAATGGAACCTGGCAGCTTCGGGATTATCGAAAGAGGCTTTCGAACTCGCATTAAAAGGATACCGTTCACTGGAGCAGCAAAAAAAACTGCACAACACAGATCTCCTTACCATCATTGATTACAGCCAGCCATCTTCTAAAAAAAGATTGTATGTATTGAATATGCAGACGGGGAGGATCATCTTCAGAACATTGGTGGCACATGGGCGCAATTCGGGCTATACTTATGCTACTTCATTTTCGAATGATGAAGCATCTTATAAATCAAGCCTTGGTTTTTACATCACCCGTAGTACATATACCGGTGTCAATGGATATTCCTTAAAGCTGGAAGGTTGTGAAAAAGGCATCAATGACCATGCCTTTAGCAGGGCGATCGTAATGCATGGCGCAGATTATGCAAGCGAGGAGTTCCTTCATCAAAATGGTTATCTCGGCAGGAGCCATGGTTGCCCGGCTTTGCCATTAGCATCGAGTAAAAAGATCATCGATAAAATAAAGAATGGTAGTTGTATGTTCCTTTATTATCCTTCAAAGGCATACATCAACCGATCAACAATACTTGACATGTAAAGCTTATTTTACCTCTACAGTTTAAAAGTTTTATTGTTAGGCACGACTAGAGACGAAAAGGTCCCGCTGTAAAAGGCGGGATTTTTTTTGAGGAGATTTACCGCAGATGGCGCTGATAGCAGTTTAATATCTGCGTATTCTGCGAGATCTGCGGGAAATATATCTTATATCATCTGGGTGAAAACTTACAAGATCACTATCGCTGCTGCGAACTGGCAGAGAACGCCAAACAATAAACCTAAGTAGATCTCTTTCGGGCTATGATCGCTGACGATGAGGCGTGAGGTACACACAATGCCGGCGATGAGCAGGGCAATACTAAGTGGCCAGGTCATCAGCATGGAATTATCCCGCATGATGATGAGGAAGACACCCACCAATCCACCTGCGCCCATGGCATGCATACTTATCTTGAAATAAATATTGGATATGAGCCCCGCAACTGTTGTAAGAAAAACGCCTGTCATGAACGAAGCCAGGACCAGGTTAGGTAGCGGCTGGAATTTAAAGAATACCCAGGCCGTCCAGAAATAGAAGATCATGGCAGAAAGGTAAGGACCGATCCTGTCCTGGCTGCTATGAAGAAAAATTGATTTTATGAAACCTAATCCTTTCATCAGCAGGATGGCAACGGCCGGGAACAACACTGTATTCACAATGGTGACCAGCAATAATTTGTATTTATCAAAATCACTGAATCCTGAAAAATAAGTGGGATGCAGGGCCAATAAGAAGGCAATACAAAAAAATGGGATGAAGAGTGGGTGGAAGATGTAGGAGAAGAAATGAGCGAAGAATCTGACCACCGACGATTGACCACCGACTACCGCAGCATCCTTATTCATGGACATGCTCTCACTATGGTCTGTTGCCTGTTGTCTGTTGTCTGTTGTCATAACTCTTTCCTTAATCTCGCCACCGGTACATTCAATTGCTCCCTGTACTTGGCTACTGTACGCCTCGCAATGTTATAACCTTTTTCCTGTAACAATTCGGTCAGGCGTTCATCGCTGAGTGGGTGCTTCTTGCTTTCGCCTTCGATAAGGTCGCTGAGTATCTTTTTCACTTCCCTGGTGCTCACTTCTTCACCACTGTCGGTTTGCAGGCTTTCACTGAAAAAGAATTTCAATCGGTAAGTGCCGAATTCTGTTTGCACGAACTTGCTGTTGGCCACGCGGCTCACGGTAGAGATGTCGAGGTTGGTAGCTTCGGCGATATATTTAAGGATCATCGGGCGCAGGGTGGTCTCATCGCCGGTGATAAAGAAATCATACTGGTAGTTCATGATGGCTTCCATCGTGTTGAGCAGTGTATTCTGCCTTTGCTTGATGGCATCGATGAACCATTTGGCCGCATCTATCTTTTGCTTGATGAAGAGTACGGCTTCTTTCTGGCGCTTATCCTTCTTGCTTCCACGGTCGTATTCTTTCAGCATATCGCGGTAGCCTTCGCTAATGCGCAGGTCGGGTGCGTTCTTGGCGTTGAGCGTTAATTCAAGCTTACCATTATTATTAAAGATGAAGAAATCGGGAACGATATAATTCTCCGACTTACCGGCATCACCAATAGTGCCACCTGGTTTGGGATTCAGTTTGATGATCTGGTTGATGACTTCTTTCAACTGCTCATCAGTGATGTTAAGCCCGCGCTGTATCTTTTCGTAATGCTTCTTGGTGAACTCTTCGAAATATTTTTCCAGCACCTTGATGGCCATTTCAACATGTTTACCTTCGTCTGCCTTTCTTTCTAATTGCAATAACAGGCATTCCTGCAGGTTGCGGGCACAGATGCCGGGCGGATCGAACTGTTGTATCTGTAAAACGAGATCACCGATCTCTTCTTCTGTTGTCTGGATGTTCTGGCGGAAGGCAAGGTCATCAACGATAGAGGAGATATCCCTGCGGAGATAACCATCGTCATCAAGGTTGCCGATGATCTGCTCAGCCACTTGTTGTTGATGTTCATCAAGATTAAGTTGTCCCAGTTGCTCCAGCATGAGTTCATTGAAACCCGTCTCTACCTTGTGTGGGATCACACGGTTATCATCGATCTCGGGATAGTTATCGTCTCTTAGTTTGTAATCGCCGATATCATCATCTCCATCATTAACATATTCGCTGATATCTATATTCTCGTATTCATCGGTGCTGCCATCCACTTCAAATTCTTCGGTCTCGGTATCCTTGAACTCATCATTCGATTCATCATATTCATCTTCGTGACCTTCTTCATCCAGTTCCAGGGCGGGGTTCTCTTCCATTTCCTCCTTGATGCGCTCATCTAGTATAGCAGTAGGTACCTGCAGCAGCTTCATCAGCTGGATCTGCTGGGGCGACAGTTTCTGTAGTTGTTTTTGATATAATCCCTGACTTAAAGCCATATTTTCTCCTATTGGTTATTATTGGGGTACTTCATAATAAGAGCGAAAACAGGTAAACCCGGTGTCGCTTAATAACGTAAATTTACAGACAAACATCAATGCAAAGTGAGCAAAAAAGCTAAATTTTTAATTTTCAGCATGATTTTTGTGGCAAATAGCGCTTTTTGTCAGGAAAAAATGACTTTTCGCCCTGAAAATAAATGGGTTGGAGGAAATTTACTCGCCAGCTCCAAACAATACCATCCCAAAATTTCCCTCACAACGACCATTGATCTACCCGGATCCGAAAAAAAAGAGAAGGGATTCTCATTTTTAGCACCTGACCATTATGCTTGTAACCTGGGATATTTCTGCAAGCAGGAAATAAGGTTTGAAAAAGCCACCCGCATTCCTTTAAAATTCCGCCTGGGTAGTGTGGAGCAATGCGACTGGCTAGAAGGAAAATCCAACAGCACTTATTTAAAACAATAAAGCATCGCTGTTAACGATGCTTACTTTATAAACGCGATATACTTTTACTTAAGCCACAGCGTGCTGCTCGCTGATCACTTTCTTGATGATGCCCGCCATCTTCTCTCCTTTCTCTTTTAGTTGTTCATCTGTCCATAACAAACCAATGGCTGTAGAAACACAACGGCTCATGATGGCATTACTGGCAGCGAAGTCTTTATTGGCATGATGCATCACTGCATCCCTGATCTCCGGACTAAGTGCATTGAGTGTAAGAGATTTCTTTAAGTGATCCCATTTGCGGATATAATGCCAGTTATTATCGTACCAGTAAAAATTACCGGCAAGGATATTCTGTGCTTTCATTTCTGCAACAACAGCCCTGGTGATCTCCTCGGTAGGAAGGAACCAGCTCAGGAAAGTGCAGCTATCTCCCTGCTCATCCGGTATCCTCCTGAATGAAACTTCGGGAATGGCTGACAAGATATTTTTTAAAGCTGTGTGATTTTTTTTCTGGATGGATAAGAACTGGTCGACCTTGCCGATCTGGGCTAACCCAATAGCAGCGTGCAGTTCACTGATCCTGTAATTGTACCCGATGAAGGGATGCAGGTCTGCTCCCCTGTCAGCACCTTTATGATCGTGACCGTGATCGCTGTATCCATCGCTGTTGATATAAACATCTTCCCTGTTGGTCATCACCGCACCGCCTTCTGCGCAGGTGATCGTTTTTACAAAATCAAAACTGAATGTACCAGCATCGCCGATGGTGCCCAGCATCTTCCCTTTATATTTTGCGCCGATACTTTGACAGGCGTCTTCCAACAATATCAATGTATGTTCTTTACAAATGGATTGCAATGCATCCATATCAGCCATGCTTCCGCACATGTGTACGGGCATCACGCATTTTGTTTTTGAAGTGATGGCACTGCGAACAGCATCCGGACTCAACGTAAGTGTATCATCAACATCCACCATCACAGGAATGGCGCCTACGCTCAGCACTGCTTCGAAGCTCGCCACAAAAGTGAAGGAAGGCATGATCACTTCATCGCCGTATCCAATACCTAAAGCGCTCATAGCTGTTGTAAGGGCTGCTGTTCCGCTGCTGACAAGCTGGGCATATTTACTGCCAAAGGTCTTGCAAATGGCTTCTTCCAATTCTTTCGCTTTCCATATCCCTTTGCGTGGACCATCAAATCCATAACGCATTAAGATACCGGTTTCCATTACGTCGTTGACGTGCTTGCGTTCTTCGGCGCCAAAAAATTCAAATCCGGGCATGTTGTTGATTTTAGAGGGACAAAGGTACGTAGACTTCATAAGTTTTTAAAAACTTACGATGTCCGATCAGCCTCTGTTATCGGGTTTTGGCCGGCTCCGCAAAATATTTCAACCTCAGCGTATCACCCCACCCATTGAAATTCTTCTCCAAAGATTTGCTGCTGTAAAATATCATGCCTTTGATATTGGCGGTATTGCGAAGGGCTTCTATCTGTCGCGGTAGCTGGGTCTTATCTCTCCAGGCCTTGTTGCTATTGGCTTTATAAACTCCAAGGCCAATATAAAGGTCCTTTCCGAAAGTATGCTTGCTCCACCAATCGAGTAATACCTCGTAAGGTGCTGTACGGTGACCGAACTCCCAGTAAAGCTGCGGGGCCACATAATCGATCCAGCCATTCTTTAACCACAATAATATGTCAGCATAAAGATCATCGTAATTGCTTGAGGCGCCATTGGTCATGCTACCGTTGACCGAATCCTTATCTATATTGCGCCATACGCCAAACGGACTTATTCCAAAAAGGCAATTCTTGTTTTCCTGCTTGATGGTCTTGTTCAATAGCACGATGATCGAATCGGTATTGCTTCTTCTCCAGTCTTCCTTGGTCATGCCATTACCATAACGTGCATAACTGCTGTAGTCGGGAAATTCAAGTTTGCCTACACGATAAGGATAAAAATAATCATCGAGATGAATACCATCTATAGCATAACGACTCACAATATCTTTTACAACACCTGCCACATATTGTTGCGCCTCCTTATTACCCGGGTCGAAATATTTTCTGCCGCCATAATTGAGGAACCAGGCAGGATGCAGCTTAGTAATATGTGTTGCAGAAATGGAAGAGCTACCCAAATTGAAAACGGCACGGTAAGGATTGAGCCATGCATGAAATTCCATTCCCCGCTTATGCGCTTCGGTGACCATGAATTCCAATGGGTCAAAGTAAGGGGCTGGTGGTTGCCCCTGCACACCGGTCAGCCACTGGCTCCATGGCTCGTATGGTGAAGGATAGAAAGCATCTGCAGATGGTCTTATTTGTACGATCACGGCATTGATGCCATTGCGCTGGTGCATATCAAGCAGCCTGCTGAATTCTGCCCTTTGTGAATCGCTGTTGTAATTGCCCTGCGAAGGCCAGTCGATATTATCAACAGTGGCTATCCACACCGCACGAAACTCTGCCCTGGTTTGAGCGGTTGTAGTAATGGACAATAAAAAGCTGGCAATTAAAAAAGGAACGGCATTAAAAAATTTCATGGTAAGCTTAACCGGGGTTCCGGATTTTATCTAATAATTTATTCAGGTTCTTCGCATCTGCATCGGTAAGGTTGCCTGCAATGGCATCCATTTCTTCATCGAACTTGTCGAGTTTTTCCAGCAGCTTTTTTCCTTTGTCGGTAATGCTCACATCAACAAGACGCTTATCGGCCTTACATATAACTTTCTTCACCAGGCCTTTTGTTATGAGGCGGTCTACAATGCGACTGGTATCACTCATCTTATCCAACATACGTTGCCTGATCTGTAATGTTGATAAGGGTTCGCCTGCACCACGCAGGATGCGTAGTATATTGAATTGCTGGCTGGTGATATCACCACGCTCCAGTATCGCTTTTGAACGTTCCGTTACCCAGTTGTAGGTATAGATGATATTGATGAGAGCCTTCTGGTGGTCGTTGCGGAACTTTTTCTGGTTGATGTCTTTTTCAATGCTCATACACTAAATATTAGGTTCCATGGTTTCTTTGGTCATGAGTTCTGCCGGCTTTGCCTTGCCGAACTCGCTCATGTAGATCTTGATCAAAATGATAAAATAGCTGATGAGCAAAGGTCCGAAAATAACACCCCAGAAACCAAATAATCCTATACCAATTATTACACCAAATACGGTCACCAGTGGATGCACATCCATGAACTTCCGCAACAGGGTAAGCCTTGCTATATAATCAACATTGGTAATAAGTACTGCTGAAAAGATCAATAGTCCCACTGCATTACCGGTTTGATTAATGGCAAAAAGATAGGCCGTCAAAGGCAGCCAGATGATGGCCGTGCCTACAATGGGTACCATGGAAAATACGCCCGTCAGGAAACCCCATAAGCCAAACTCCCTGATGCCAAAGATCCAATAGCCGATAGTGGCGATAATGCCCTGGATAATGGCCAGCACGGGGATACCAATGGCATTGGCCTTGATCATATTCTTTGTTTCGGTGCTCAGCATGTGCACATTCTCTTCTTTCAGTGGAATGAACCTGTCGAGGAATTTTTCCACCTGCCTTCCGCTCTTCAGTAAAAAATAAAGCAGGAAGAACATGATGGCAAAATTGCTGAGCAGGTTGGCCGAGCTGTTGAGAATGCCCGGTATGATGGCTGCAGTTTTTCTTTGAAAGGTGATGATGTTCTCATCGGTCAGCAATTGTATGCCGGTGAGCTCAAATATCTTTTGGCCTACGATCCTGGCATCCTTCATCAGTTCCAAAGGATCTTTTAAAATGGCATAGACCTTTTCAGAAAGAAGGTCGAAGGCAAAATATAATGGCAATGCGATGATCAACAGGCTGGCGATAATAAAAAGCAGGGCAGTGAGCGTCCTGTTCCATTTTCTCTTGATGGTCAGGTTGAAATAAGTTTCTCTCAATAAGATATAAAAAGTGATGGCACCCAGGAATCCCGGCAGGAACATATAGAGTTGCTGCAGCAATAAGATAGCAAGCAGGATGATGACCAGCAGCAATATGATCTGCCGGAGCCGGTTGTTGAAGTTATCGGGCATGGCATGAAAATACAATTAGTAATTAAGAATTAAAAATTAGTAATTCTTTCGAATTGCGGAGAGTTATGAAATGTGAAGACCCTGACTACACAAAGGAATTATTAATCCTTAATTACTAATCATTAATTCTATAAGACCCGGCCAAAATCAATCCTTCCAGACAGAAACCCCTTCGCTGCAATTAGCACAGATATCAATATTTTTCCTGCTCTTCTTTAATTCGCTGCGGAACTGCTTATAATTATCATTATACCAGATCTCTTTGAATGATTGTGTCTTGAGGTTTCCAAGTTGGTGTGTGGCGTCCTTATCAAAACAGCAAGGAACCACCAGTCCATCCCAGGTGATCACATTGGCGTGCTGTAATTTCCAGCATCGGTTGGCGAGCTTGTTCTTGGCACTATAGCTGCCATCGGCTTCCTTCTTATACCGGCTGAATTTGTCAATGGTAGGAATAAGGTTGTTGGGGTCTTTCTCATATTCATATACCTGCGCCGTTTTGAATCTCACTTCATCCACACCGATCTCCTTTGCCAGCCTTTTGATATCTTCTACCTGGTGTTCATTTGGTTTTACCACTAAGAACTGGAAGAACACGAATGGTGTTTTGCTCTTCAATTCTTTTTTCCATTTCATCACGTTCCTGGCACCTTCTAGTACTTTGTTAATATTACCACCAACACGGTATTGTTCATAAACATCCTGCGTGGTGCCATCAATGGAAATGATCAGGCGATCCAAACCACTTTCAACCGTCTTCCTCGCCATTTCATCATTGAGGTAATGCGCATTGGTGGAGGTAGCCGTATAGATCTTTTTGGATGAAGCATATTTCACCATCGATAAAAAATCAGGATTCAGGTAAGGTTCTCCCTGGAAGTAAAAGATGAGATAGAAAAGCTCCTTATGTATCTCGTCGATGGTCTTTTGAAAGAAGGAATTCTCCAGCATACCTGTTGGACGAGTGAAAGCCCTGAGTCCACTCGGGCATTCAGGACAGCGAAGATTACAACTAGTGGTGGGCTCGAAAGATATGGAAACCGGATAACCCCATTGCACCGGCTTACTCAGCAAGCGACTGATGTAAAAGCTACTGAGCACTTTGGTGCCGTTCCAGAGGCGGCGGAGGCTGAGCTTGCTTAAGAGGTTGACACTATCGTTCCAGTTGAACCGGGGCATTGAGCAAAGTTAGTTCAATGATCGCTTGCAATAAGGCCATTTTGGGTTTAAATTAGAGCAAACAAACTGTATGAGACTCTATCTTTCGATATTACTGTTGGGCGGTATATTTCTTACTGTTAATGCACAGGAAAAGATATTGCCAGCTGAAGCCAAACCTTTTGTAGTGAAAGGCTATGAAATGAAGGACTATATCACCGGCGATCTTAACGGAGATAACAAACCCGATGCTATCCTTATTCTAAGCATCATTGGTGAAGACACGGCACAGGATATCGAAAATCCCATTCGTCCACTCATTATCCTCACCAGGCAGTCCAATGGAAAACTAAAGCAGGAGAAGCGTAATGATAACCTGGTATTATGCCGGCAGTGTGGCGGTGTGTTCGGCGATCCATATGATAATACCAGTATCAACAATAATGGATTCACGATAGATTTTTACGGCGGCAGCAGCTGGCGCTGGGGATATACTTATAGATTTTCCTGGAAGCCCGCTAAACATAACTGGTACCTTGTAAATGAAAAGCAGGTGAGTTTTCAAAGTGGTGATCCAGAGAATACCACCAAGGAAGTGGAGATCGGTGAAACTGAATTAGGTCAGCTTGCCTTCGAAGATTATGGAAAGGATGCAGGCATGGTATATGGCAAATGGAAAGTAAAAGCCGCGAAGACCTTCTTTTATGATAATCCTAAACTGGGTTCAAAACCACGCAAAGGTTATTTGCTGAAAGCTGACGAGGTAACGGTCCTGCGCCTGCTCACTAATTTTGCAGAAGTAAGCTTTGAGAATAAAAAAAGCCAGTTCAGCACTGGCTTTGTATTGAAAAAAGATATTGAGCAAATGCAATAGAACAGGCCTTATAATACACCTGCACGAGACTGCTCATCTGTAAGAACTACCTCAGCAGGATTCACTTTTATTTTTACCGGTTTAAAACTAAGACTGTTATCAGTGAATTTATCGTAGTTGTTGAAGACCACGTTCAGCGCAATGAAGTTCATTACATAAGCCCTTGTTTCAGAAGGCAGGCGATCTTTGATATCCCAGAATGTGGGATCGCTTACGCCACTTGCAGTCATTGCATTCCATACATTGCCGATGCCACAATTATAACTTGCCACCATCAACAGGATATCATTATCCAGGTTGCGGCTCCTGTCTTTTAAATAACGGGCAGCAGCATAGGTTGATTTGTTGAAATTCTTACGATCGTCCTTTTGCTTTGACATGGCTTTGATGGTAGCCAGTGCTTTCTTCTTGTCTTTTTTGAGCAGCTTCTTTTTTTCCAATGGACTAAGGTGTTGAACAGTTTTCAATCCATATTCTTTGGCCACTTCATCCATGAATTGCCAGTAACCCACGGCCCCGGCTTTTGAAACAGCATTGCCGTTAAATGCGCTCTCCAGTGCCAGTAATACTTTGAATTCTTCCGGGAGATCATATTTTTTTAAGATGGCTGCAGCTTTCGGGAAGAACTTTTTGCTTTTGTTGTAGGTGCGGATGAGATAATCCTTACGGTTATTGCAGAATTTTTCAATATAATCAAGAGATTGCTCTTCATTACCTGTAAGCACATCGGGGAAAACAACATTGGCTTCCTGGGTGATATAGGTAGCTTTATCTTTTTTATTGGAGGCAGCTAATATTATATTTTTCTTGCCTGTATCCGGGGCAGCGCCTGCCATTGCGCTGTTATTGCCTATGATGATAGCTGATACTATCGAAAAGATCCTGCAAAGTCTCATTATCCGCTTCTTATTCATGCTAAAAAATTTAAAGGTCAGTAATAGATACGGGCATACCAGTAACGGATGTAAAAGGCTGAAATTGCCCGTTCACAAAATTTTATGAACTTTAGACCCCATCTCAAAAAATATAAATATTCCTTATGCGAATACTTTTCCTGCTGATAATGCTTTCCGGACTGCGCTTATCTGCCCAGCCCCCTGCTGATTATTGCAAGCAGGTAATGGATATTGCCTCCTATGAACAAGCGGCCCACCAGCGTTTGATAGGCACCGGCACCAATACCCTGGCCAATGCAGCCAGCGATAATTATGATGTGAAATATTATCGTTGTGAATGGGAAGTGGATCCGGCAGTGAGATATATAAAGGGAAAAGTGACCATCTACTTTACCATCGTCAGTTCAACCAGTACACTACAGCTCGATCTTATGAATCCACTTGTAGTTGATAGTGTGCGGCAGCATAACATTCTACTCACCAAACAGCACGTGAATAATGTGATCACTGTTAACCTGCTTTCTACATTGAACGCCGGAACACTCGATTCGATCAGTGTTTATTACCAGGGCTCACCTCCGAATACAGGTTTTGGTTCTTTCGAAACAACTACGCATGCGGGAGTGCCCACCATGTGGAGCCTTAGTGAACCTTATGGAAGTCGTGATTGGTGGCCCTGCAAGAACGGTCTTGATGATAAAGCAGACTCATTGGATGTTATCGTTACCAATCCTGTTGCTTATAAAGCTGCATCGAATGGTTTATTACAAAGTGAGACATTGATCGCGGGTGGCACAAAGAAAATGGCTTACTGGAAACATCGTTACCCCATCGCTTCCTACCTGATATGTTTTGCAGTTACCAATTTTTCGGTGTTCAATAATAATGTGATGCTGGGTGCTACCAATATGCCGATGCAGACCTATTGTTATCCTGAGAACCTGGTCTCTTTCCAGGGCGGAACACAGAACACCATTAATGCACTGCAGCTGTACCATGATAATTTTGGTCCTTATCCTTTTGTCAAAGAAAAGTACGGGCATGTACAATTTGGCTGGGGCGGTGGTATGGAACACCAGACATCAACCTTCGTGGTATCTATCGATGAAGGCCTTTGTGCACATGAACTCGGCCACCAGTGGTTCGGTGATAAGGTTACCTGTGGCAGTTGGGAAGATATCTGGCTGAATGAAGGCTTCGCAACATTCCTTGCAGCATTCTACATCGAAAATAAATATCCTGCCAGCACCATCAATAACCGCAAGGCAGTTATCAATAATATCACTTCATCTCCCGGTGGTTCTGTATGGGTAGATGATACGACCGATGTGGGAAGGATATTCTCAGGCAGGCTTAGTTATAACAAGGGCTCTTATCTTTTATACATGCTGAGATGGAAATTGGGTGATGTGGCTTTCTTCAATGGCCTGCGTCAATACCAACAAGATCCGAAACTTGCTTATGGGTTTGCACGTACGCCCGACCTTCAAAGGAATCTTGAGCAGGCTAGCGGACAGGACCTTGCTGAATTCTTCAAGGATTGGTTCAAGGGACAGGGCTATCCAAGTTATAATGTGCAGTGGACACAAATGGGGAGTACGCACGTGAAGATCAAAATGAACCAGACCACTTCACATCCTTCAGTTAATTTCTTTGAATTGCCTGTTGCATTGAAATTCAAAAATGCCACACAGGAGAAAACGATCGTTGTAGATAATAAAACCAATGGCGAGACCTTTATACAGAATATCGGTTTTGTTGCAGACACGGTACTGGTAGATCCCGAATACTGGCTGGTCACAAAGAATAATACCACTGCAAAGGTTGCAGAATCAGGTCAGAACAGGATCGATGTATTTCCCAACCCGATACAAAATGGATTTTATGTGTACATGCGCAACCTGGCGGCAACTACGGCAACCATTGTACTCTATAATTCAGCAGGACAAAGGGTTTATACAAGAGATGTAAGCCTGGTGGGTGGCAATGAGTACATACAGGTGCCCACACATAATTTAGCATCAGGTGTGTACACGGTCCAGGTAAGAGCGGGTAAGGATATTAAGGTTACAAAGAAATTATTGAAATGATCTTAGTAAGGGAGCTTTATTTATGGGGCTAAAGCCCTGGGACTCTCACTACTTATTGCCGTCCCGATAGCTATCGGGACGGCAATAAGACAAATTCATAAAGGGCTTTAGCCCCATAAATCTACTGCTAACATTGGCTAAGAGAAAAACGAATATCCTTATGCGGCTTGTTGTATTGCTAATTGTGCTGTTCGCTGCTGCAACTGCGTTGTATTATCTTACCGATTATCTCAACCGTCCAAAATTCGTACGCTATTCCGCATTCGGTATTGATATTCCTGTCAGCTATTCCATACATGGCATTGATGTAAGCCGCTACCAGCATAATATCGCCTGGAAGGATGTAAGGTCGATGCAGGTGCAGAACATCAGCATTCAATTTGCCTTTATAAAAGCAACAGAAGGGATCGATGATGTGGATGAACTTTTCCGCAAGAACTGGCTGAATGCCAAGCAGGCCGGCATTCCCCGTGGCGCCTATCATTTCTTCAATGCCGGCAAAAGCGGCAAGGCGCAGGCAGAGAATTTTATTGCTAATGTTTCAATAAGTAAAGGCGATATGCCGCCGGTGCTGGATGTGGAGCAAACCAATGGTGCTTCGGCAACTGACCTTCAGCAAAGAGTGAAAGATTGGCTGGAGATGGTTGATCAACATTATAAGATCAAACCCATCATCTATACCAATGTTGATTTCTATGAAAATTTCTTAACCGGTAAGTTCGAAGAGTATCCTTTATGGGTGGCGCATTACGAAACAAAAGATAAACCACGCATCAACCGCAAATGGACCTTCTGGCAGCACAATGAAAAGGGGCATGTGAATGGTATCGATAGCTATGTTGACTTCAATGTATTCAATGGGGATAGCACGGCTTTTAGTAAGCTGTTGTTAAAGTGATCTCCCGCAGATCTCGCAGAAGTCGCTGATAGTAGTGCGTTGACCTGCGTGATCAGCGTGATCTGCGGGAAACAAAAAAACATGAACTTTACGGCTAAATCGCAGGTTATGGGAATGGAGGATGAAACAAAAGTCTTTTTGATCAGGATCATGCAAACCATTTCTCTGGTATTGCTGTGGATGCTGGTGAATGTATATGTGGGGATCTATAAGGACTATGCTTTTTTCGACAAGCATCCCAACTGGACCAATTATCTTTTCTATGTTCTTTCCTTAACCAGCCTGGTTTTATTGCTGCGTCATCTCTGGAAGAAATGGCAATTATGATCTAGCTGCTATGATCGGCAACGATCACCCATTTTCCTTTTACTTTACGCCACAACAAGGTGAAATGTCCACCTACATCACCAATGCTTCTTTTCAGGTACCATTTGCCTACAACGAAAAAATAAATGGCGGATAATCTTTTTACTTCAAGGATATTGAATTCCAGTTTTCCCATGGCAGCAGTATCGGGATAGCCTTTTTTGTAATTATCGAGTGTATTCTGCCAGCCATAGGTAACACCGCTCTTGCCAATGAACATGAGTGAATCGCTTTGCCAGTAACCCATCATGAAGTTCTCCTTCTCACCCCTGTTCCATGCAGCCGATTGTTCAGCCAGTACTTTACGGATAGCTAATTCATCCTGGTTTGCCTGCTTATCGGGTTTTGATTGTGCATGAGTTGACAGGCTCAATGCAAAAGCAAGAATAAAAAGCGCAAATATCTTTTTCATATGCTGTTTATTGAAGCATAAATATAACAAAAACGAAGTAGGATATTTTCCCGCAGACCTGCCTGCCGGTAGGCAAGTTTCGCAGATGCCGCTGATCATAAAGCGCTGATTTGCGAAATCAGCGCAATTTGCGGGAAACCTTTTTTATGATCAATGCTGGTGATGCGGTGAAACACACTTGCTCTGGTGGCAAAGACGGTAGTTGTAATAATGTGCACTGATGATCAGGGCCACGGCCAATAGTAAGAAGGATATCTCAAGCTCATCGAAGAATTGTTTCAGTACCAAAAAAAGAAAGCCGGTGGAGAAGATCAGTATCGGTAAGAAGGAACGATGATGTTTTATATAACCATGGAAAAGGGAATAACCACCAACCAGGAAGGCTATCGCTATCATGCCCCATTCGAAATACAGGTTGTCGACAATATTGATACCGAACACGGGCAGGCTTGTTACTAATACAGGCAGCAGGGCACAATGGATGGCACAGGCTATCGATGTAGCAATACCAAGGGCGTCCCAATTGAGCTTTATCTTCATTTTGTAATAGAGGGCAAAGATAGTACTTTTGCAACATTGATGCAAGTTTAAAGAGCCACTAAAGCCGTAATTTTGCATAAAGTTTAAGATATGAGAAGAAGGATCTGGATCTATGTGGGGTTTTTCGTGGTATTGCTGACCGGGTTTTACCTTTTGTTGCCCAAAGAAATGCTTAATAAATCCGCTTTGCCCATTATAAATGACAATGTGCAGGCATTTTCCTTTACCGACCAGGACGGGAAACAGGTCACTGAAAAGAACGTGGAAGGTAAAGTGTACGTGGCCGAATATTTCTTTACCACCTGCAAGGGTATTTGCCCGATGATGAATGCCAATATGCGCCGGGTGTATGATGAGTACAAGAACGAGGAGAACTTCATGATCATTTCGCATACCTGTATGCCCGAAACGGATTCGGTGCCCTTGCTCAAAGCCTATGAAGCAAAGATGATCAATGGTGTTTTGGTGAAAGCAACAGGCAGCAATTATAAATTACAGTACGACTCAACCACAAACCACAAACCTCAAACTGCAAACAAGAACTGGTTTTTTGTAACAGGAGATAAAGCCGCCCTATACAAAATGGCCAGGCAGAGTTATCTTATCGATAACAATAAGCCCGACAGCCTGCAGGCCATTGGCGACCAGTTCATCCATACGCAGTTCTTTGCACTGGTGGATAAGAATCGCAGGGTAAGAGGTATCTATGATGGACTGAAGGAAGGCGAGATACAAAAGCTGCTGGGCGATATAAAAGAATTATTAAAAGAAAAAGTAGACCATAAACGTTTCATGGATGGGTTCAATAATAACCCCAATTAAAATCATTGCAATGGAAAACATGACCAATATATTCAAGAAGAACCGCCTGAGTGTTACAGACGGGCGTAAAAGGATACTGGAATTTTTCTTAAAGAGCCCGGGCGCTCTCACGCATGCCGACATTGAAAAGAAGGCCGGTGAAGCATTTGACAGGGTGACCGTTTATCGGACCTTGCAAACATTCGTGGAGAAGGGTATTATCCACCTGATACCTACTACTGATAATTCTATCTTATATGCTCTTTGTAAGGATAATTGTGAGGCTGGTCACCACCACGATAACCATGTGCACTTTGTTTGTGATGAATGTGAGAAGACGATCTGCCTGGAAGATGTGATCGTGCCCACCGTTAAACTTCCTAAAGGTTTTGAACCCCGGCATGCGGAGATGGTGGTGAATGGGGTTTGCGGGGATTGTAAATAAGAGATCGCAGATTGAACGCCGCCGCTTGGTCTCCCGACCAGCGGCATTTTAATCAGCGACCTTATCCATTTCTCCTTTTACAAAATCCATCAACCCCTTTATCTTCCCCGGACTAAAATCAAAATGCAATCCAGCTGTCTCGAATAATTGTGGTAGTGTTTTGGTTCCACCAAGACTTAATGCTTTGCAATAATTATCCATTGCCTGTTCCTTATTTTGTTTGAATTGCATCCACATGCCGATGGCGCCGAGTTGCGCAATACCGTATTCAATATAATAGAAAGGAACTTCAAACAAATGTAATTGACGCTGCCATGAATTGCTGCGATAGGCTTCAAGTCCGCTGTAATCGATCACATCGTCTCTAAACTCATCCAGTATCTCCACCCATTTGGCGGTGCGTTCTTCATGTGTGTGTGAAGGATGCAGGTAGATCCAGTGCTGGAACTTATCGATAATGGCGATCCATGGAAAGATGCTGATCACTCTTTCCAGTTGGTGCTCTTTTGCTCTTTTAAGGTCTTCTGCATTATCAAAGAACACTTCCCATTCATCCATGCTCATCAGTTCCATCGCCATGCTCGCCACTTCGGCGATCTCCATGGGGTATTCTTTAAAGCCATTCAATTCGAGATGGTGAGCTAAGAAAGAATGAACAGCATGACCGCCTTCATGCAGCATCGTAGTAACGTCGTGCATCTGCCCGGCTGCATTCATGAAGATGAAGGGTGCGCCGCTTTCTGCCAACGGACAATTATAACCACCCGGGGCCTTACCCTTCCTGCTTTCGAGGTCGAGGTGGTCCAGTTCATTCATCTTTCTCAGGCAATCGCCAAAGAAGGGACGAAGCTTGCTGAAGCATTCGATCGACTTTTCGATCAGTTCTTCACTTTTATTGAAAGGATGCAATGGCTTGATGCCTTCGGGCATGGCTTCAAGGTCCCATGGCCTCAAATTATCGAGACCTAATTTTTCTTTCTTGCGTTGGTAGATGATATTCACCAATGGCAGCACGTGCTGCTTCACCGCATCGTGAAAAGCATAACAATCTTCGGCAGTATAATCAAAGCGACCTAATTCTTTAAAACGGTAATCGCGGTAGTTAGCGAATCCTGCATTGATGGCTTCGCGGTTCCTCATTTCAACCAGCTTATCATACATCTGGTTAAGTGCATCTTTATCCTGTAACCTCCTTTCATTTATTTTCCGGTAGACCTCTTCTCTTAAATTCCTGTCGGGATTCTCCAGGAACTTAGCAGCCTGTTGTAAAGTATATTCTTCACCATTCACTGTCACTGTCATCTTACCCGAAATAACACCATATTGCTGTTGCATTACCGAGAGTTCAGCCTGGATGGGAATATTCTCTTCCCTGAACAGTTCAATGCTCTTGCGGACATTGCGTGAATAGGTATAATATTTTTCTTTGTCAAGCTCGGCAGCCAGGGGATGATTCACGAATTTTTTATTCAATGCATCGGAATAGGGCTGGATCTTAGGCTGTATCTCCAGGCAGAAAAAATTAAAAGCTTCTTCCAGTTGCTTGTTCTCTGTATCGCAGGTCATTTTGATCTGTCGCCAGCAGGCGTCTTCATTCACCACGGCTTCCAGCTCGCTTTGGTCCTTCAGCCATTGCTCCATATCTTCTTTGGTATTGATCTCTCTTTCGAGTAAATTTTTGAAGAAAGGCTCAAGGCTTGCCCAATCGGTCATTTTAAAATCGTTGGGAACGAAATGTCGGGCTAGCTTTTTTATGTCGGCTGAATAAGTAGTCATGTGCATGAAATTAAAATTCCTGCCGCATTAATCATGCCATGGCAGGAATTAGTATGTAAATCAGTGTTGATCCCTCCAGATCAGTGTCATCCGTGTTTCTATGCCATCTTCCTCGGCGTATTGATCTTCCTTGCAGGCGCATTGCTTACGGCGGCAGCTTTAGTACTGGCAGCAGGTTTTGCTTTGGCTACGGTTTCATTTCCTTCAGCATCAGCAACACCGTTCTCCGATAACTTGATCTCGATATTATTGGCGTTGAGTAATCCAAACCATTTCACCATCTTCTTCATATCGCTGGCATATACCCTTTCAAAATCCATTGTTGGGTAAACCTTCTCGAAGTATTTTTTAACGGCAGCGCCATCCTTTTCATCGGGCAGTGCTTCCTTGCTTTCCTTCATAGCGGTAAAAACATCCACCAGGTTCACATTATCTGTTTTGGTGAACACTTCAATACTCTCTAAGTGAGAGAAATTATGCACCCGGGTGCTTATGAATTTGGTGGATTTGTCTTCTAAGGAGCGCACAACGCCACCATCTGCCTTGGAAGATAATAACTCGAATAAACCACCCATTCCGCTGATCGATACCAATTTGCTATAGTCCATATCTGTTGATTTTTAGGGCTGCAAGTTAACTTAAAAAAGTAAACCATGGGATGCCGGCTATCCGCTTTGCTTCCGGTGCAGGCCAGTATTGAGCTGAGCTGGAGTATGGCATGATTTTAACAGATCATATTCTGGTTTTTTCCCTGGCAGCCGCCAGTTTTTTCAAACAATATCGTCTAACACTTTACACAAAGCCAAATTATGTCACGAATAGCACTACTCTTATTGATTTCCACCCTCTTAGCAGGGGCTGCCAACAGCCAGGATATAGTTTTAAAAGGCAAACTTGCTGATAAAACTGATAAAACACCCATTGCAGGCGCCAGCATCAGGCTGGTGAACCAGCGGGATACTACCCAGGTCAAGCAGACCATAACGGATAAATCAGGCAATTTTACGATCAGCAACCTCAATGCCAGCGGTTATGTACTGCGCATCAGTCCAAGCGGCTATGAAAAGATCGAACAGCGTATCAATATACAAGCCAGCAACGCGAAACCTCTTGAATTCTCAGTTGCGAAAGTAGCCACCGACCTGGGCGGCGTTACCGTTGTTGGTAAAACAGCACCGGTCAGGCAAAAATCCGATACCACAGAATTCAGCGCAAGCCAGTTCAAAGTAAATCCTGATGCTACAGCAGAGGACCTCATTAAAAAATTACCGGGTATCGTTATCGATAAATCGGGTAATGTGACCACCATGGGCGACCAGGTGAAGAAAGTAACGGTTGACGGTCGTGATTTCTTTGGAGATGATGCTACTGCTGCGTTGAGGAACCTGCCCGCAGAGATCATCGACAAGATCCAGGTATTTGATAAACTTAGCGACCAGGCTGCTTTCACCGGCTTCGATGACGGCAACAGCACCAAGGCCATCAATATCGTTACCAAATCGGGCATGCGTAATGGCCAGTTCGGAAGGATATACGCAGGCTATGGTACCGATGACCGTTACAGCGCAGGAGGTAATGTCAGCTTCTTCAAAAAAGACCGCAGGCTTTCTTTCGTTGCCAACTTCAATAATATCAACCAACAGAATTTTGCATCTGAAGATCTTTTGGGTGTTACCAGCAGTGGCGGTAATCGCGGCGGTGGTAACCGTGGTGGTGGTAATCGTGGAGGCGGAAACTTTGGCGGCGGTGGTAACCAATTTTTAGTTGGACAAACGAATGGTATCAGCGCTACCAATGCATTTGGTATCAATTATTCTGATAAATGGGGCAAGAAGCTTGATGTAACAGGAAGCTATTTCTTCAACAACAGCAATACCGGCAACGACCAAAGTTCATTCACGCATTATATCAATAAGGATACCGTTGATGATTACTATGATGAGAATGTTCAATCCTCATCAAAGAACTTCAACCACAGGGTGAATTTGCGTTTTGAATATAAGATCGATGATAAGAACTCTATCAGCTTCACGCCTAATATCAGCTTCCAGAAGAACAACTCTTACCGGATCACTGATGGGCAGAAATACTATACACCTTCAGATGTTTCGCTTACCCTGCAAAGTACAAGCAGGAACAGGACCAATGGTTACAATTCAAACAATAACCTCTTGTTCAGGCATGCTTTTGCAAAGAAGGGTAGAACGATATCTTTCAATATCAATGCCGGCTTCAACCATAAATCGGGCGAGACCTATCTCAATGCAGATGAAAAGCATTATGCAGCCAGCATACTTACTTTCGATTCCACCACTAACCAGTTCACCGACCTGGCCGTGAATGGATATAATTATTCGGGCTCTGTTTCATACACCGAACCGATCGGTAAAAAGGGCCAGTTGCAGATCAATTACAATCCATCTGTAACAAAGAACAAATCAGACCAGCAGGTATTCCAGTATAATAATGGTATCGGTAAATACTCTGATTTCGACAGCAGCTATTCCAATAAATTCGATAATACTACCACATCACAATCGGTCAACGCCAGCTACCGCATTGGTGACAGGGATAATATGTTCAGCGTGGGTGTGAGTTATAAATACCTTGAATTAAAAAGCGAACAGACCTTTCCACAAGCTGTTTCTGTGTTCAAGAATTTCAATAATGTATTGCCCAACCTGATGTGGCGTAAAAAATTATCGGCCAAGAGCAATCTTAATATCATGTACAGGGCACAGACCAATGCGCCTTCTATCAACCAATTGCAGGATGTGATCGATAACAGTAATACTTTCCTGTGGACCAGTGGTAACCCCGACCTGAAACAATCACTGAGCAATACACTCAGCACACGTTACAGCTATACCAATTCACAAAAGAGTACCAGCTTTTTTGCCAACGTGTTCCTGCAGCAAACCAGTAATTATATCGCCAATGCAAGCTATAGGGCAGCGAATGATTCATTATTGAGCAATGGCAAGATATTATACAAGAATGCACAGATCACAAAACCCATTAACCTGAATGGCTATTTAAGCATGCGTTCATTCTTAACTTACGCCATGCCGCTTAAGTTCATCAAATCGAGCCTGAATGTGAACGGCGGTTTCTCTTATTCAAAAATTCCGGGCCTTGTTGATTATGTAAAGACCGAGTCAGATAATTATACTTATAACGGTGGTGTGGTCATTGCGAGCAATATCAGCCAGTACATCGATTTCAATGTATCGTACAATGCCAGCTTCACCAATTCGAAGAACTCGAGCAACCCTTCATTGAATTCGAATTATGTTACACAGACAGCAGGCTTACAGGCTAACCTGCTCACTAAGAAAGGATGGTTCCTGCAGAATGATGTATCCAATATCAGCAACAGTGGTTTGAGCGCAGGCTATAACCAAAGCTATTGGTTGTGGAATGCAGCTATTGGCAAGAAGTTCCTGAAGAACCAGGCTGGTGAATTGAAATTATCTGTCTTCGATCTTTTAAAGCAGAACCAGAGCATTACCCGTACAGTTGATCCAACATATATCCAGGATACCCGTAACCAGGTGTTGCAACAATATTTCATGCTGACGTTCACTTATAAGCTTAAGAATTTCGGAACAGCGCCAGCTACGAATACTAACCAGAACAGGAACAATTTTGGTCCGGGTGGAAACCGTGGCTTTTAATTATATTTAAGCCGGACTAAAAAAAGTGAGGTTTGAACCAACCTGAATTAATTGCACAACTGCAGCGTGGAGACCAGTCGGCCTTTAAGCAACTGGTAGATGAGTGGGAGAGTATGGTGTATAATACAGCGCTGGGCATTGTGCAAAATGTGGATGATGCCGATGATATCACACAGGAAGTTTTTGTACAAGTGTACCAGTCGGTAAGTTCTTTTAAAGGCGAATCAAAATTATCCACCTGGCTATATCGCATCACGGTGAGCCGGGCCCTGGACCACCTGAAGAAGATGAAGCGCAAGAAACGCTTTGGTTTTATACAGGCGCTGATGGGTAATCCCGAAGAAGAGCAAGTGCTCCCGGCCGAATTCGATCATCCCGGTGTGATCATGGAGAAAAAAGAAAAAGCGGGAGAGTTATTCAAGGCATTGAACAAACTGCCGGATAACCAGCGGATCGCTTTCACCCTTCATAAACTGGAAGGGCAAAGCTACCAGGAGATCGCCGACATCATGAATACAAGCCTGTATGCAGTTGAATCGCTGATGTCCAGGGCAAAGACGAACCTTAAAAAAGTATTGGCAAATTATTACGAACAAAAAAAATAACTGATCGTTTAAATTGTACAGTTATGAATAATAAAGAACAAATAGAAAAAATGATCGAAGATGCGCTGAACAGCGTTGATGGCATCGGCAGGGCAACACCCAAGCCCTTTTTGATGACGCGTATCAATGCAAGAATGAGCGCAACGCAGGAAACTGCCTGGGAAAGAGCGGGACGTTTCATTGCCCGCCCCGTGGTAGTGATCGCCGGACTTTTCCTGGTGCTCGGCATCAATGCGCTGGTGGTAGCGTTCAATAACAATTCACCGGCAATTGATAACTCAACAGCAGTGAACCAGCAGGCCTTTGCTTCCGACGATTTCTCTACCAATACGGCAAAGTTGTATGACATTGAAAACCCCGAACCATAATGAATAATTCAAAAAATAAAATATTGATAATTGCGGTGATCATCCTTTTGCTCACCAATGCGGTCATGCTCTTCTTCTTTTTGAATAAGGGAGAAGGTAAAAGAGGTCCGCGTAATGGCAGGGAAGCAGCGATGATCGAATTCCTGAAGAACGATATCGGCTTCAATGACCAGCAGATGCAGCAATATGATACACTTAGCAAACAGCACCGCGAAAAGATCAGGGCCACATTCGACGAGATGCGTTCTAACAAGGAACAGCAATTGAAAGAGTTGGGCGCCGCAGGTTTCAGTGATTCAGCTATTGCAATAGTGGTGAATAATGCTGCCGAAAAGCAAAAGATCGTTGAACAGGGAATGCTGCAGCATTTTGCGGAGATCAGAAAACTGTGTACGGATGCCCAAAGGCCTAAATTCGATTCTCTTTTTTACAAAGTGATGAGCAGGAAAGGCGATAAGAAGAAGCAGGATGCGGACAAAAAGAATTAAATTTTAAACCATATAAATCACAAACATGAAAAAACAATTTGTATTGATCGCAGTAGCCGCATTCGCTTTTATCGGTACTGCAACAGCACAGGGCGGTGGTGGCTTTCAACGCCGTACTGTGGAAGAAAGGGTTAAATCCGTTCATGAAAAACTGGATAGCGCTTTCAAATTTGCTCCTGCAAAGGCAGCGGCCGTGGATTCCATTTTTGCCGGCTACTACAGGGATAGCGACAAGGCCCGTGAAGAGATGATGGCCTCAGGTACCATGGATCGCGACGCCATGCGTGCTAAAATGGGTGAGCTTTCTGCAGCCCGTGATGAAAAACTTAAAAAAGAATTGACTGAAGACCAGATGAAAGCCTGGAAGGAAACCATCGAACCTTCAATGCGTCCACAGCGTGGTAACAGGCCACCGGGTGGACAATAAACGTAGTTTTTAGAGTTCATGGCAATAAAGGGCGGAAATTCGTTTCCCCCTTTTTTTTATTTAGGATTTCACGCAAAGACGCAAAGGTCCGCAAAGTCGCAAAGTTCAAATAGCGCCTTGGCGTATTCTTTGCGGCTTCGCGTGAAATATCTTCAGGTACTTTCATTTAAATTTGTGACTCTTCATTATTTGATATTATGCCATTCAAACTCAACGCACCCTATGCTCCTGCCGGCGACCAGCCGGATGCGATACGCCAGTTGACGGAAGGGATAGAGAATGGCGAAAGATACCAGGCCTTGCTAGGTGTTACTGGTAGTGGTAAGACATTCACCATGGCCAATGTCATCCAGAATGTACAAAGGCCAACGCTTGTACTCACCCACAACAAAACACTGGTAGCCCAATTATATGGCGAGTTCAAACAGTTCTTCCCGGAGAATGCTGTTGGCTATTTTGTTTCTTACTATGATTATTACCAGCCCGAGGCTTATATGCCTGTCAGCAATACCTATATCGAAAAGGACCTGAGCATTAACCAGGAATTGGATAAGTTGAGATTGCAGGCCACAGCGCAATTACTTAGCGGCAGAAGAGATATCATCATCGTAGCAAGCGTGAGCTGTATCTATGGTATGGGTAATCCCACCGATTACGAGAATAGCATTATCCGCATCAACAAGGGCCAGGTGATCTCCCGCCAGGGATTCTTACATGCGTTGGTGAATAGTTTATATAACCGCAGTGAAGGAGATTTTAGTCGGGGTACATTTCGGGTGAAAGGAGATACCATTGATATCAATCTTCCTTATGTTGACTTTGGCTACCGCATCAGTTTCTTTGGTGATGAGATCGAGACCATTGAAACACTCGAGTTGCAAACCGGCAAACGCATCAGCAGTGTTGAACACGCAGCCATCTTCCCCGCCAATCTTTATGTGGCGCCAAAGGATGTGTTGTTGCAAGCCGTACACGAGATACAGGATGAATGCGCCGAACAGGATAAATATTTTAAGAACTCGGGCAAATACATCGAAGCACAACGCATCAGCGAAAGGGTGAACTACGACCTGGAGATGATACGTGAGTTGGGCTATTGCAATGGCATCGAGAACTATTCCCGTTTCTTCGACAGGAGGAGGCCGGGTACAAGGCCATTCTGCCTACTCGATTATTTTCCACGTGATTTTATCTGCATGATCGATGAAAGTCACCAGACCATTCCGCAGGTGAGTGGTATGTACGGTGGTGACAGGAGCCGCAAACTGATATTGGTTGATTATGGATTCAGGTTGCCTTCTGCATTGGATAACCGTCCGCTCAACTTCAATGAATTCGAGAACATGCTCAACCAAACGGTTTTTGTTTCGGCAACGCCGGGAGATTATGAATTGGAAAAAACGGAAGGCGTGGTTGTTGAACAAGTGGTAAGACCAACAGGATTGCTGGAGCCGCCCATCGAAGTGCGTCCCTCTGTGAACCAAATCGACGACCTGCTGGATGAGATCGATAAAAGAATAACCAAGGGCGACAGGATATTGGTAACAACGCTTACCAAGCGCATGGCCGAAGAGATGACCAAATACCTTGAGCGCATCAATATCAAATGCAAATACATCCACAGTGAAGTAGATGCATTAGAGCGTATGGAGATCTTAAGACAATTAAGATTAGGAGCTATTGATGTATTGGTTGGTGTGAATCTATTAAGAGAAGGACTTGATCTTCCCGAAGTTTCTCTTGTAGCGATACTGGATGCAGATAAAGAAGGATTCCTCAGGAACGAACGAAGTCTTACCCAAACAGCCGGCAGGGCCGCACGTAATGTTGATGGCCTCGTGATCTTCTATGCGGATACGATCACCGAGAGCATGCAAAAGACGATCGATGAAACCAATCGCCGCCGCGAAAAACAAATTGCTTTCAATACAAAGCATGGCATCGTGCCAACATCTATCCTAAAAAGCAAAGAGCAGGTAATGGCACAAGGATCGGTGCTGGATGTTAAAGGATACGATCCTTCGAACCCTTATGCTGTTGCGCCTGATGAGGACCTGGTAACGGTTGCGGCAGAGGACCAGGAGACCTACAAGACGATACCACAGGCAGAGAAAGCCATCGCCAAAATAAAAAAGCAAATGGACAAAGCTGCCAAGGAGCTCGACTTCATGGAAGCAGCAAGGCTGAGGGATGAGATGTTCCGCCTGCAAAAGCAGGTCAAGGAAATGAAAAGCTAACACAGTCGTCAGGTACCTATTCCGTACTTTTGCAGTTCACATCGGCATTATTTCAACGGCAATAAACAACAGGCGAATCATGGCAAAAGCGATCAATCTCCCTATAGAAAAATTCACGGCTTACCAGAAACTGGTCATTGCCTTACTTGCACTCACCCAGTTCACCGTAGTATTGGATTTCATGGTGATGTCGCCCCTCGGTGATATGCTCATGAAATCGATGGACCTTACCACCAAACAATTTGGTTTTGCTGTTTCGGCCTATGCATTCAGTGCTGGCGCTTCGGGTTTGCTTACTGCGGGCTTTGCTGATAAGTTCGACAGGAAGAATCTATTACTCTTCTTTTATATCGGCTTCATCGGCGGCACTTTATTCTGCGGACTTAGCCATACTTATTATATGCTGATCGCTGCCCGTATTGTTACCGGTTTGTTCGGCGGCGTTATCGGTTCTATTTCTCTTGCTATTGTTGCTGATCTTTTTCCCATTGAACAACGTGGCCGGGTAATGGGCTTTATGCAAATGGGTTTCGGCGCCAGCCAGGTGTTGGGTATTCCTATCGGTCTATTCATCGCCAATCAATGGGGATGGCAATCTCCTTTTATCATGATCGTTGGATTGGCCACGATCATATGGCTGGTGGTTATGCTGAAGATGCAACCGGTGAATAAACACCTGCTGGTTCAAACAGAACGTAATGCTTTGACGCATCTCTGGAATACCATTGCTAAACGGCGTTATCGCATCGGTTTCCTGGCTACGGCCATGCTTTCGCTCGGTGGTTTCATGATGATGCCATGGGGAAGTGCTTTTTCCATCAATAACCTGCACGTTACACAACAAGAACTGCCCATTCTCTTTATGGTATCGGGTATCGCATCGCTGGTGATCATGCCTGTGATCGGCAGGCTGAGTGACCGTATCGATAAGTTCACCATTTTCGCTGTCGCATCGGCATGGATGATCGTGATGGTGCTGATCTATACCAACCTTACACCGGTACCATTCTGGCTGGTACTGATCATGAATATTCTTTTCATGATCGGCATCATGAGCCGTATGGTACCCGCTACAGCCCTGACCTCATCCCTTCCTGAAATGGCCGACAGGGGTGCTTATATGAGCATCAGCTCTTCCCTGCAACAGATCGCCGGCGGACTGGCCGCAGGTGTGGGCGGACTCGTGGTGGTACAAAAGACCAAGTATAGTCCGCTGGAGCATTACAATACGCTGGGGCTGGTGATCGTGGGACTTTCTATCATCAGTGTGCTGATGCTGTACCGGGTGAGTAAGCTGGTCAAGGAGCCACACAAGTCAGTTCAAGGTTCATAGCCTATGGTTCATGGCGGGGTCCTTAACCAGCATACCCTGCCGTATGAACTATGAACCTGTTTCATCTTCTCGCAAATATTCCTATCTTACCTCTCCATTTAAAATCAGCCAGACATGACCACGATAGCGCTTTACAACCTCAAGGGCGGGGTAGGCAAGACAGCCAGTTGTGTGAACTTTGCATACTTAGCTGCCGCCGACGGGTACAAGACCCTTTTATGGGATATCGACCCGCAGGGTTCTTCCTCTTTCTATTACAAAGCAAAGCCCAAGACCCATCCCGGCATAAAAAAACTGATCACCAAGGATGCCCACCTGGAGAATGCTATAATGAGCACCGATTTTGAATTGCTGGATGTGATACCCGCTGATAACTCCAGCCGGAGCGCCGATATCATGCTGGAGGAAATGAAGGGCAGCAAGAACAGGCTGAAGTCGGTATTGAAGCAACTGGATGGTGAGTATGATTTTGTTTTCATCGATTGTCCGCCGGGCTTTAGTGCGCTAAGCGAAAATATCTTCAATGCTGCTGATATTGTGCTGATGCCAGTGATCCCTACAACCCTATCCATCCGCACCTATCATATGGTGAAGGATTATTTTAAAGAGAAGGATCTTGACATGAGTAAGATGATGTGCTTCTTCACCATGACCGACCTGCGTAAGAACATGCATAACGAGATCATGAATGACTTTCCAGCACATTGGGATCCTAAGCTTAGAATTCCACGTGGACAAGTTGTCGCG